>JAABUL010001672.1_pt1 | contig 40547 bp, 30 predicted proteins | sample 5559151 | NCBI WGS metagenome assembly JAABUL01 (sample SAMN10711876, study PRJNA513368) | rock metagenome | isolation source: Antarctica rocks | place: Antarctica: Victoria Land, Pudding Butte sud | reverse complement strand
CAGCGGCGGCTCTCAAAGGATTATGAAGAACGCCCTGCGTCGAGCGTGGCCCTTATTCAGATCGCCCTATCCGCGCTGATGCTCAGGCGGTTAGCACCAGAATGACCTTTCTACACAGTCTCTAAGCGGGTAGCACGTAAACAAAGCACACAGGGAGCGGGCGAATATTGTTCGCCCGCTCCCTTGTGCTTGTTCGGGCGGCGCGCACAAGCATTGCCCTGCACAAAACGAAAGCCGCCGCTTGTGTCTTCCGCTTCCCGCAGTCAATCTTATTCCGCCTTGCTGACGGCTAGGCAGCCCGTGATGGCATCTTTGATGTTAAACTCCAACTCTTCCATTGTCTCGCCCTGAGTGGCGCAGCCGGGCAGAGAAGGAACCTCAGCCTAATAACCACCCTCTTCCGCCTCATGGACAATCACTCGAAACGTCATTTTCTTGCCCCCTCCTTCTCAAGAGTATAACACTGCACGCCCTGCATGGCAAGTGATTTGTGCCGCACAGCGCAGGCGCTTTATCGCTGTGCGGGACTGCCGTATAAGGCCAACTCTCGCTCTACGGCGTTTTCTTCACCGCCATCGGCTTCTTTTTTACTAATGGCGCGGGCGCATCATAGGCCGACAGGCTGACGGCGAGGGGGTGACCTTCGGCATCTTTTTGGGCCGACAACCGCGCCGAAACATGCATGCCCGCCGTGATGTCTTTCAATGTTCCATCAATCTTGCGAACTTTGGTGCGCGTGTTTTGCGCGACGGCAACCACTTGGCCCGGCTTGGTTTTGGGCGTGATGCGCAGTGTCTGTTTGTCCAGATCAATTGCGCTCGCGCTGCCCGATAGCGATGTCGTTTTGCGGGCTGCCTTTGTCCCCGCCAAATCCGCCGCGCTGTCCGACACCACCGACGCCATCAAAAGCCCGGAGGGCAAACTGCGCGTCTGCACCGCCACAGGAGCATCGGGGGAGAATGCCGCCGCATCCGACTCGCTGCCGTTATGCCGAAACAGGGTCTTCGCCGTCATGTGCAAAGAGACTGGGGTGCTGCCCCCGTCGCCGCCGGGCTTGACCACCAGGGTCTTGTCGTCCAGGCTGATAATGCGCCCCACCAGCGCCTGCTTGCGGTACGTGTCCAGCGCCGCTTCCGAAGCCGGGTCGCACAGCAGCACCACCGACAGTGTGCCGTCGCTCGCCCGCGTCCGGGTCCGCAGCCAGGCCTGCCCGCCGATGGGAAACTCGCCCGACGCGACCAGCCGTCCGCTGACCAAAAACGCCGACCCGCGCTTGATGGCGGCATCCACCCCCGTGCCATCGGCAAGCGTGACATGGACCGCATCCGCATCTATCGCCGTGACTGTCACTGACAGCGTGTTCTTGGAGTGAGCGGCGGGCAAAACCAGCCGAGGCACAGCAGCCTTAGCGGGAGCCGTCTGGACAGGGGCTGCCGTCTGCGCATGGGTACTCGGCAGAGCGAACCCCACAAAAAAGGCGCAAAACAGCAAAGTGCGTTTGTGTGCGGACTGAGCAAGGCAAAGCATAAGACAGTGTTCTCCCGGCAGGCGTAATGTCGGCATATCGTAACACAAAGCGAGCAGGCTGTCAATAGGTGGGGCGGATATTTCGCCGTATTGCTTCTACAATCCCTCTAGAAGCCGTTCGCACTTGCCGAACACGCTTGACCAAAACAAAGGCCCGCTGCCTGGGTTGGGCAGCGGGCCTTTGTGTGTTGTGTTTGGTGCCGAAGAGGAGAGTCGAACTCCTACGCCCTTGCGAGCACTACGACCTGAACGTAGCGTGTATACCATTTCACCACTTCGGCGTACGGAACAGGGTTATTATACACACGCATAAAGGCGTCTGTCAAGACTCCGGGCCAGGGCGTTTTGTATAATTATTGGATAATCTTGGGCGCAAACAATTGTTTGTCGTTGACAAACCGAATCCTGTGCCTTATACTAGGGGCGGCGAGGCGATAACACGCTTGTGCAGAACCGCGAAAGTCTCGGTCTGGGGATTGGGCGTGTTTCTGCCGATAATTGTGCTGTTGCCTTTCGCCGTGCGCTTGTCTTTCTCCACTCTTCCCAAAAGCGCGCCGCACCCTATTTCTTTCGGGAGGATGATGTTTTGATCCTGAGCCGCTCTTGCTTGCTGGCCCTTGCCCTTGTTTCTTGTTCCCCATTGCCCGCAGTGTCTGTACAGGCCGATGCTGTCCCGAGCGCCGCGCTCGCTGCGTCTTCCGCCGCCGACTCGGAAGCATCGCAGGCCGGTGACGGCCCGGCTGTCAGCCAGGCTGCCACCACCCCTGCCGCGACGACTTCTCACTCGGTGCGCCATTACCATCGCCGCGCCCGGCGTGCCGCTTCGCGCGTCGTCCATGCCTTGCCGTCGCGCGGCATGGATGCCGTGGACAGCGCGGGTAGCGTCGTGGGACGCCTGGCCGTGGTGATGGGGGCGGATACGCCCATCAAAGCCGGGCGCGAGCGCGGCGGGCGCGTCTTGTCCGTGTGCCCTAAAGGGCAGAGCCTTGCCATCAGCGGCGAAACCCGCACCGATTACGCTGTTTTGATGATCGACCACTCCGTGGGCTATATCGCCAAGGACAGCGTCCAGCTTCTAAACTATCAAGTGGTCAGCGACACCAATACGCTGGGGCAAAAGCTGGTGCAGACCGCACAGACATTCCTGGGCGTGCCCTATGTGTGGGGCGGCAACACGCGGGCGGGCATCGACTGTTCGGGCTTCGTGAAGGCTGTGTATTTGGTGAACGGCATGGATTTGCCGCGCTTTTCAGGCGATCAGGCGACCGTGGGCTACGATGTGCCGCACAACGTCAGCGTGGGCGACTGGACTCAGTGGGTTCCCGGCGACCGCATGTATTTTGCGTGCCACCATCCGCGCATCGACCACACGGCGATGTATATCGGCAATGGCCTGTTTATCCATGCGTCGGTGGGCCATTCCAACCAGGTCGCGATTGACCGGGTGGACAATGCCTACTACTCGGCGCATCTGGTGGCGGTGCGCCGCTCCCCGCAGCTCTTGAACGAGCCGGCGATGCCGGGCGATGGCGCGCAGCCGTCGTTTGCCAGCGCCCCGCCGTCATCTATCGACCCGGAAGCCAATCAAGAATAGCCCCTTTGTCCTTGCTGTGCCATGCCGTCCGCCCCTCTCAATAGGCCGGACGGCATTTGTTTGCCGGGCAGTTCTCCGCGTCTTTTCCCCGGTCGCGGGTTAGCAGTTGATGCGCATGACGAGCTGTGGCATCCCCCGTCGCCAACAAGAAGGAATCCCCATAACGCAAAGCGAACTCACCTATGTTGCGCAACCCTGTATCAAGAGAGGACATCCAAGATGGCATTCAGCGTTAAAAGCAAAAAGAACAATGTAGAGTATTATCTGCACGCCTCCACCGCCGCCAACGGCAAGACCAAGCTTTTCTTTTTCTCCAAAGAAGTCAAGCCCGACAAAGCCCTGGACGCCCTGCCGGAAGGCTATGAAGTATCGGAAAACTCCGCTACCGGCCTGCCGATCCTAAAAAAGATAAAGTAGCCTGCCGCCCTTATGCTCCGTTCAACGCCGCCGCTCCCCAACGAGCGACGGCTTTTTGCTCTCTGCGCTCTGTGCCGCAATTAAGGTGTTTGATGCCGCGTCTACCCAAAGAAATAGCCTTCGTGCCGGCGCTGTGCGCTCTGGCCGCCGGGGCCTTTGCCGCCCCGCGCACCCTGTATCCCCTGCTGAATGAAAACAGCCGCCCGCTCGCCTTCACCCTGCCGGACACCCGCGACAATCCCGTGTCCCTGGACACGTTTCTGCGGCACAAGCGCATCGTTCTGCTGGCACTCCCTGCCGGGCCTGCCTTGCAAGGTACGGAGTTCCTGCGCGCGGCGCGTCTGCACCAGGCCGAGCTTGACGACCACGACCTGGTCGTGCTGGCTTTGGTTCCGCCGCAAAGCGCCCTGTCCAAGACCTTTGACATCCCTCCGACCCACATGCTCCAGGATGCCGACGCCAAGATTGCTCATGCCTACGGCGGCAGCAGCGGGACACCAGCCTTTTATCTAATCGGCAAGGACGGCGGATTTAAGATGGAGCGCCGCACGTTTCCGTCCTTGCGTGAGCTGTTCGGGGCTATAGACGCCATGCCCATGCGCCGCGAAGAAATGCGCCACCAGGCCCGGTGACTGTCCGATGACGCCGCACTGCATACCCGCTGCCTGGGCGCAGCGCCGAAGAGAAGCCTTCACCTCCCAGCCCCCTCTCCTGTACTGCACTGGTCAGCACTGGCTACCCGGAGGGCACCCCTAGTCGCCAAGCCTCCACCTTCCAGGTGCCTTCCAGGTGCCTTCCAGGCCTGCCAGTGCAGCGCCAGTGCGCGAGCGGGGTAAAGACCTGGAAGGCTGGCAGACCCGGAGGGGCGGGCGAGGGTGGCATTCCTATGCCGGGTGAGGGCACTCTGAGACAGTCGTCTTCGCCTGCGCGAGGGCAGCTCTGCTCTCCCAACACAGGGGGCGGGGGCGATCTTGTCGGCTTTCAGGCACGCAGCACCCGCAGCACGTCCCGCCGGTTCTGACGCCAGCCGAACGGGGGAGCCTGCATCTCGCCCGGCGCGCACACGCGCGAAATGCCCAGAGCGTCCAGCGTGGCGCGCAGGGAGCGCGAGGGCGTCCCGGCCAGGGCGCAGCCTTGCAGTCGGCCCGCAAAGGGCGCGAGCCGCGTGTCCAGGTGCGCGCGCGGGGACACGGCCTGAACAGTCACCACGTTTGTGCCGCTTTGCACATGAAAGTCGCGGCGGGGCCACGCCAGCACCACAAATGGGTCGGAGGGCTTGCTCGGGCAGGATGCGCCGGGCTGAAGCTGCCCCAAAAGGCGCGCGGTGTTGTGCCGCTCCCAATCCTGCGGCGTGGCGGGGGGCGGGGGATAGGCGCTGATTTCATGGCGCAATGCCTGCGTAAGTTGATGTGCAAAGCGGGCGGCATTATCCAAATCGCCCTGCACTAAGATGGTTTTGACCGACAGACAGCCGCCCTGCGCGTAGACCAAGATGTCGCGGGCAAAGCCGGTGGCGGCAGCGCCCGCGTCGGCTCCCTTCCGCAAAAGGCCAAATGAAAGGGCGTGCCCATAAGCCACAAACGGCGTGCCGAGCGGCGTGCGGGCGCGCAGGGCGGCAATGGCATCGTCGCCCCCTTGACACATAACCAGGTCACTCTGAGCGCACAGGGCATTGTCCAAGTCGGGCGTGCCGCCGGGCCACTCGGCCAGGGCGATGGTGGAGGCCAGGGCGGGCGAGACAAACGCCAGCGAGCGCACGAACAGCGACGCCCACTGCGCGGCGGGACCCGACGGCAATTTAGCCACCGACGCCGTGCGCATCAGCAGGGCGCGCAGCAGGCTCACCCAGGCCAGCAGGGGCGTATTGCCTGCGATTACGTGCCCCGCCAGCGGGACGCCAAACGCATCGCGCACCCCTTCGGCATCAATCAAAGCATGCAACGCGGGCGCAGAAAGAGAAGGCAGCAGGCCGTCCAAACTGACCTGCACGTGGGAAAACGGGAACGGCTCGGTCATCTGCTCCGCTTCGCGCCGAAACGAAAAGCCGGGGTCTTGCCACAAGGCGGCCCACTGCGCGATGGTCTCTACAACTTGACCTTGAGACATCGGCAGTAGAACTTGCGTATGAGTGCGGCGCAGGCGCGTGAGGGTGTCGGTAATTTGCGTGGGCGTGTTCATCTTACCTGCCCCACAACTCTTCCACCGACAGGGAGCAGCCGCGAATGTCCGCGCCGGGCGCGCGCCCGTGCAGCAGAAAGCCGCCTTCGGTCAGCGTGCCCCAGTCGGCGGTTTGCAGGCAGAGCGTGCTGTTGAAGTTGGCGAGGTCCAAGTGACGCAAGGCTCCGGGCTGAGCGGGCGCAGCGGGCGTGCCGTCGCCGGGATGGACAGCCACGGTGCGCACCCAGTGCGGGCCGCGCTTGAGCGTGCTCAGGCCCTGGCCGTAAAACTGCGATGCCATCTCGCTCATGCCATACTCGCTCCAGACGTGGGTCAGGGGTACGCCCAGGCGTTCCTGCAGGAGCGCATAGAACTCGTCGCGCGGGACTTCGCGGGTGCGCCCTTTGAAGCCGCCGGTTTCCACCAACATGCTGTCCGGCGGCAGCCGCCAATGACGTGCGCTTGAGTCCAGCATCTGCACCAGGGCAAACGCCGTCCCAAACAGCGTGACGGGTTCGCGCAGAGCGGTCAGGGCGTCGGCCAGGCCCGCGTCGTCATCCCAGAAGAAGCGCTCCGCGCCCAGCGCGCCCAGCATGTGCGACAGCGAAGAGTGCGGGGTCTCATTGGGCGGCGGCATCAATGCCCAAAGTTTAGCGGGACGCTGCGGCAGCGCCAATGCAAAGCCGCGCCGCAGGCTTGCTTCATACAGCAAAAGAGCATCCCGGCTGAAATAGTGCCGGCTGCTCTGCCGCCCGGTCGTGCCCGAGGAATAAAACACCGCCGCTGCTCGCCCCGGCGCGATGCACGACAGGTCAAAGTCTTTGAAGCCATCGGTGGGCATGGCCGGAATATCCTGCCAGGAGTGTATTGCGCCGGGCGGGCGCTGGGCGGCATCCCCCAATCGCTTCACCCAGATATTGTGCTGGTATTGATACGCATAAAGCGCCAAAGCCAATCGGCTAAACTGCTCTTCGGTGGCGAGTTCGGGAGGCTGCGCGATAAATGCGGCAATGCGCCGCGCAAACGGGTGGCGAATGGTCATGGTGCTTGTATTGTACCTTCGGGTATCATAAGCGGCGATGAACGCTTCCTTGTCCAAACGCTCTGCTGAGGCCCTGCTGCTGCTCGCCGTGCTTGTCGTCGCGGTCTGCGGCCTGCTCTTGGTCTACAGCGGCAAAACAGCCACCACCCCGTATCCTGCGTCGGCTGTGAATATCAACACCGCCGATACGGGCGCATTGATTGACGCGCTGGGCATAGACGCCCAGGCTGCGCAGGCCCTCGTGCAGGAGCGCGGCGCGCGCGGCGGCTTTGGGTCGGTCAATGCCCTGCGCCATGCCAAGTCGCTGCGCGGCGTTCTCCTGCCGCCCGCCGACCCGCGCCTGGTCGCCCGCACGCAAAGCGCGGTGGCCCGCTCTTTCTTCGGCGGCCTGGCGGGGTTTGTCCTGGCGTTCGCGCTGGCGCATGTGCTGGTGCGCCGCTTTGCGTCCCGCGCCGACCCGTTTCTGCTGCCGCTGACCGCCCTGCTGTCCGGGCTGGGATTGATGATGACCTACAGCGTCAAAGACCCGTGGCGCGACACGCTGGTCTTCGGCGGGCAGGTGCGCGGCATTGTCTTCTGGGGCATTATTGCCCTGTTAATCCCTCTTGCCCCTCCGTTTGCGCGGCTGAACCTGCGCCGCTACGAGTATGTGTACGCCCTGGCGGGCGTCGGGCTGATGGTCTTGCTGCTGGTCGCGGGACACGGGCCGGGCGGCGTGCGCATTCAGGTGTTCGGGTTTGAACCCATTGAAGTTATTAAAGTGCTGCTGGCGCTGTTTGCCGCGTCGTTCCTGGCCGCGCGCCGGGGCATGGGCAGCGGAGAAGAGGCCCTTGCCCCGCAAGAGAGGCCCCCCCGCCCTTCTCCCCGCTATGGAGGCCCTGCGACTAGGGGCAATTCTGGGGAGCCAGATAGAGATGCCTATGCGGGCACAGGGGAGCCAGAGCGTCTTACTCTTACCCCCCCAGAATTGGGGGCCGGGGGGCGATCCGACCCTCGCCCGCTTCTGCACTGGCAGACCCGGAGGGGCGGAGAGGGTGGCGCGGAGCGCCGGGTGAGGGCTTCTGCTTCCGACACCAAAGCCCCACTTTTGCGCCCCGCCGACTTTGCGCCGATGGCCTTGCTGTACGGCTTCGCCCTGCTGCTGTTTGCTATTGTCCGTGACCTCGGCCCTGCCGTGCTGCTGCTGGGCCTGCTCATTGCTTTGCTTTATATGACCACCCAGCGCGCGCTGTATCCAATCGTGGGAGCAGCCCTCTTGGCCGTGAGCGCGATTGCGGGATACAGGCTGCACTTCGGCTTTTTCGCGACCCGGGTTGTCATGTGGCAGCACCCGTTTGCCAACAGCGACCGGCATGGCGAACAATTGGGGCAGGCGTTGTGGGGATTTGCCACCGGCGGACTCACCGGCAGCGGCCTGGGGTTGGGCGATGCCGGGGTGATGCCGCGCGCCGGGTCGGATTTGGTCTTTGCCAGCGTGGGAGAGCAGCTTGGCCTGGTGGGAACGCTGGCGACACTGATCGTCTACACATTGATCTTGGCGCGGGGCATGCAGATTGCAAAGCGGGCCGTGACCGAGTTTGACCGCATGCTGGCATCAGGGCTGACGGTTCTTTTGACATTGCAGGCCATGATTATCACGGGGGGCGTGACCGGCCTGGTGCCGCTGACGGGCATTACGCTGCCGTTTGTCTCGTTTGGGACTTCGTCGCTGGTGGCGAACTTCTTCTGCGTGGGCCTCTTATTGCAGCTGTCCGACAAGCGCCTGCCGCCGGAGGCCGCCGACCTCGCCACCGCAGGCTGGACGCGGGCGGCGCGGCGCGTGGCTTTGGCGGCGGCGGTTTACTTACTGCTCGGCGTGGGCGTCGCCCGCCTGTTTTATGTGCAGGGCGTCGCCGCCGACGCTCTGGCTGTCCGCGCCGTGCGCACGCCGGATGCGGATGGCGTGGTGCGGCCCCATGTCAACCCGCGTTTGCTTTTGTTTGCGCAGGGGATTGCGCGTGGGCGCATTTTAGACCGCAACGGCCTGGTGCTGGCCCAGGATGCCCCGCGCGGCGATGCGGACGGCGTGCCGTTTTTGTGTCCCGACGGGCGAGCGCGGCTGTATGCAGGCGGGCCGTCGTGCGGGCATCTGCTGCTGGCCGCCGAGGGCATTCGCACCGACGCGAACCCGTTAGGGCAGAACACGCGCCTGCGCGGCTATGCGTCTCTGGCGGGCCTGCTGCCCGCGTACCGGGACAGGTTCCGGCCTTTCGCGCACCCGCCGCAGGGGCGCGATGTCACGCTCACTGTTGACGTCAAACTGCAAAAAGCAAGTTTGGCGGCCCTGACCAAGTATGCCGCGCTTGTCCGCGACCGGCGCACGGGGCAGCCCAAGCACAAAGGGGCGGCGGTGCTGCTGGACGTGGCGACCGGCGATGTTTTGTCCATCGTGTCGCTGCCTGCATTTGACCCTGCGCGTTTGACCGCGCCGCAGTGGGATCGCCTGCATACGCAATCGGACAAAGACAATCCCCTGCTCAACCGTGCCCTGGCGGGGTTGTATCCGCCCGGCAGCGTGTTTAAGATGGTCACGGCGACCGCCGCGCTGCGTCAAGGCCTGGACGGGGTGGTTGTCAACTGCCCGCATACGGAGCACAACGTTACCTGGCGCTTTGGAGGCAAAACCTATGCCCGGCGTCAGATTACCGATGAGGAAGGGTTTGTGCCCCACGGACGCACCGACATGGCGAAGGCAGTGCGCGTCTCGTGCAACATCTACTTCGCGCACATGGCGATTGACCTCGGCCCCAGTAATTTATTGCAGTCTGCCCAAGATGGCTTCGGCCTGGCGCATATGCCGAGCGTCGCCAAAACAGGCGAAGACCTGCCCGACTGTGGCTACGGGCAGGGCGCGATACTCACCACGCCCCTGGAAATGGCGCGCGTCGCGCAGGCCGTGGCGAATAGCGGCGTGGAGCTGCCGGTGCGCTTTGCCGCCGACGGGGCGGGCGTTGGGCATCGCGCGCTTGCCCTGTCGCCCGCGCAGGCCGCGCGCCTGCAAGCCATGCTGGGCGCGGTGACCGAGCGCGGCGGCACGGCGCAGGGCGTGTTTGATGCGCTGCCCGTGCGCGTGGCTGGCAAGACGGGCAGCGCGCAAAACAACCAGGGCGACGGCGAAACCCATTCGTGGTTTGCGGGTTTTGCCCCGGCGCAGAACCCGACCTTCGCCTTCGCCTGCGTCGTGGAAAACGGCGGCTTCGGGCGCAGCGCGGCGGCCCCGGTCTGCCGCGACATGCTGCGCGCCGCGTTGTGACCTCGGCCAACACAGAGTGACGCCTGCCCGTCCCGCGCTCCGCCGCGTTTTCTCGGAAACCCGAGGAGCGTCGGTTTTTGCCGGTGTTGGAAGGGCGCAGTGTCCCTTTGCAATGTCGCAGTTTCCCCGGTTTGATGTTTCTTCCACGGCATTGCCTGCGCATCGCTTCGGCCTATTGTCGGCGTTCCCAGCGCATACCAACGACGGAAGAAACTGTTCCGTCGTTGGTATGCCGATAGAAAGCCATAGAAACGCTGAAAGGAGGCGGTGGCACTGCGAAGGAAAGCCCGCGCCCCAATGGGCGCTCCTGAAAACAGCGCCCTCTTGACAAACAGTGCCAGCCCGATTATACTGCATAAAAACCAAACTACTTTGCGAATTAAAGCATAAAGAACGGGTACACTGTCCCCATGCTGCTCGACCAAATCAACTCGCCCGCCGACATCAAGCGCCTTTCTGTTGACCAGCTCCGCAGCCTGGCGCAGGAGATACGCACCTATCTCACGCAGACCGTCGCCAAGACCGGGGGCCACCTCGCGCCCTCGCTTGGCGTTGTGGAACTCACGCTCGCCCTGCACCGCGTGTACCAAATCCCCCAGGACAAATTGATTTGGGACGTGGGGCATCAAGGTTATGTGCATAAGATACTCACGGGGCGGCGCGAACAACTGCCGACTATTCGGCAGTATGAGGGGCTGTCCGGGTTTCTCAGAATTGACGAGTCGCCCTATGACCTGTACGGCGCGGGGCATGCGTCCACGTCTATCTCGGCGGCGATGGGGTTTGCCAAAGCTCGCGACTTTCGGGGCATGCAGAACTCTGTTCTCGCTCTGATCGGGGACGGCGCGCTGACCGGCGGCCTGGCCTTGGAGGGCCTCAACAACGCGGCGGCGGACGGCACCAACATCACCATTGTCCTGAACGACAATGAGATGTCCATTGCGGAGAATGTCGGCGCGCTGGCGACCTATTTGTCCAAGCTGCGCATGCAGCCGCTGTATCAGGCGGCGGAAACCACGGCGAAGGGCATGATCGCGGGCCTGCCGGTCGGCAGCCGCATGGTCACCAAAGCCGCCAAGGCCGCCAAGCACACGGCGACCCATTTCGCCACGCCGTCGCATACAGGCCTGCTGTTTGAGGAAATGGGCTTTACCTATATCGGCCCCGTGGACGGGCACAATATTGAGGGACTCATCAACACGTTCGCCCATGTCAAGCGGCTTAAAGGCCCCGTGCTGGTGCATGTGCTGACGGTCAAGGGCAAAGGCATCCCGTATGCCGAAGCCGACTCGCGCACCTATCATGGCCTGGCGAAGTTCAGTCCCGACGACGGCAAAATGGAAGGCAAAACCAGCGGCGTCTCGTACACCGATGCGTTTGTGCAGACACTCAACGATCTCGCCGAAACCGATGATAAAATTGTCGGCATCACCGCCGCTATGCCCGACGGCACGGGATTGTCCAAGTTCGCGGCGCTGCACCCGGAGCGCTTCTTTGACGTGGGCATCGCCGAGCAGCACGCGGTCACGTTTGCCGCCGGGCTGGCCGCCGATGGCTGCAAGCCCGTGTGCGCCATTTATTCCACGTTTTTGCAGCGAGCCTACGATATTATCATCCACGATGTGGCCCTGCAGCATCTGCCCGTGCGCTTCTTTTTAGACCGCGCCGGGCTGGTGGGGGATGACGGCGGCACGCACCACGGCGTCTTTGACCTGGCCTACCTGCGCTGCGTGCCCAACATGACCATTCTGGCCCCCCGCGACACCGACGAGATGCGCGCCATGACTCGCTTCGCCCTGGCCCATGAAGCCGGGCCGATTGCCGTGCGCTACCCGCGCGGCGGCAGCAGGCCGCAGCCCTCGCTGCCCGCCCCGACGCCGATTGCTTTAGGCCGCGCCGAAACACTGCGCCTGGGGAACGATGTCGCCCTGGTCGGCATCGGGGCGGGCGTGGAGATCGCGCTGGACGCCGCCGACCTGCTGGCCCAGGAAGGCATTCGGGCGACGGTCATCAATGCCCGCTTCTGCAAGCCGCTGGACACGGAAACACTCTTAGCCGCCGCCCAGGAGTGTGGGCGCGTGGTCACCGTGGAAGACGGCGTGGTGCAGGGCGGCTTTGGCTCCGCCGTGCTGGAGATGCTCGCCGCGCACAACGTTCAAGTTCCCACGGCCTTGGTCGGCCTGCCCGATCACTTTGTCGAGCATGGGCCGGTGCCTACCCTGCGCATGTTGGTGGGCCTGACAGCCGAAGGCGTGGCCCAAAAAGCCCGCGTGCTGCTGCCTCTTTCCCCGATGGCCGCTTCCAATGGGCACGCTCCCGCCGCAAATCTGCCTGTCGGGGTACTATAAAGGCACTATGCCCCGCAAAACGCGCCGTCCCCCTGAGTTCCGCGTCCCTACCGGCATTGGGCGCCCCGTGCTTTGGCCGCGTTATGTCGCCACCGCCGTTGTTTTCGCTCTGCTGGGCGCAGGCGCGATGTATGCCGTTTTGCGCCCGGCCCTGCATCGTGCCACTCTGAACAGCGCCCAGCACCCGGCCCTCGCCCCGCCCATGTCTGTCCCAACAGCGACCACGCCGCCCGCCGAGTTGACCACCGGGCTTGCGCCCGACAAGGCCGCCGTCGCTTTGGGCAACTGGTACGAAGACCACAAGCAGTGGGCGCAGGCTGTCGCTTCGTATACGCAGGCAATTAATAGCGCCCAGGACAATCCCGATGTGCGCACGGATTTGGGCGTCGCCTACTACGAGGCCGGGCAGCCGCAAAATGCCCTGGCTCAGTACCAAGCCGCGCAGCAGCAAGACCCGGCCCACGAGAACAGCCTCTTTAACCAGGGCAGCGTGTACGCCGTGACGGGCAATGTGCCCAAAGCCATAGATATTTGGCGCACGTATCTCAAGCGCTTCCCGCAGGGCCAGCATGTCGCCGACGCCCGGCAATTGATCACGCAGATGCACCTCCACGGTGGACATCTCCCCTTGACGCCCGGCGCGGGCGCAAACACGCCGACTGCACCATAAGCGTCCCTGTGGCGTGTCAATGCCCCGACAGCGTTGCTCTGTCCTCATCTCTTCCCGAACAAGGTATAATCAAGGCATGGCAGGACACACGCACGGCGCGACAAGCGGCAGGCTGCTCTGGCTGTCCCTGGGGATGACACTCGCCTTTGTCGGCGTGGAGGCGGCTTATGGGATGCGGGCGCACTCGCTCGCCCTGCTTTCGGATGCGGGACATAATGCCAGCGATGCCCTCGCACTCGGATTGGCCGCGTATGCGGTCTGGCTGGGCAAGCGCCCCGCCTCGCGCGGCAAGACATTCGGCTACGGACGCGCGGCTATTTTGACGGCCCTTGCCAATGCCGCCGCTTTGGTGGTGATTGCCCTCATTATCTTCGCCGAGGCATGGCAGGCATGGCGTCACCCGCAGCCGGTGCAGGGCGGGATTATGATCGGGGTCGCCCTGGTCGCCGTGGTGATGAACACCCTGATCGCGTCCTGGCTTTCGCCCCACTCCCATTCCAGCCTCAATGCCCGCGCCGCGTATGTGCATATGGCGGGCGATGCGCTGTCGTCGGCGGGCGTGGTGGTGGCAGGCATTGTCGTGCGATTTACCCACTGGACGTTCGCCGACCCGCTGGTGTCCGTGCTGATCGGCGCGTTTATTCTCTATTCGTCGTGGGGCATCCTGGGCGAGGCCACCAATGTTCTTTTAGAAGGCACGCCCAAAGGCCTAGATGTGGATGCCCTGGTCGGCAGGCTGCGCGCAACGCCGTCTGTGCTGGCCGTCCACGACCTGCACGTCTGGACTGTCGGGGACGGCACGCATTACCTCTCGTGCCACGTGGTCCTGCCCGATGCCACGACCATGTGGGAAGCCTCAGACGTCGTTGCCGCCCTCAATCACACCCTCCAAAGCGAGTTCGCCATCGGCCACGCGACCATCCAGATCGAGCGCGAACACTGCGGCGGGTGCCGGGCCGACCAAAGCGCCGTGCTCTGCGGCCAATTGGAAAGCCCCGCGAGTTCCGGCTGCGGGCACGCGCACTGACAGCCTCTTGCCGGGCACGGATTAGGGAAGATTAAAGATGCCCCGCAGAAGTTTCATCAAGATCAGTGCGGGAGCCGTTCCAGCATCAACGCGGCTTGTGCGGAGTGCGCCTGATCGCCGGCAATGTACACAAAGGACTGAAAGCCTCAGCAGATGCGCCGCGCTAGGGGTGTCCATGCAACTTATTGCGGGTTTGTGTGTCATATGTAGGGAGAAGACTCTACAAGCATCATCGTTTTCGCATCCAGGAGGCAAACGCACCCATGAATACCCGACTGCTCCCGCTCTGCGCCGCACTCATCGCCGCGCTTCCCCTCGCTGCACCGGCGCAGACAACCACTGCTCCCACAGCACGACCCCTCACCCTGCGCTACAAATGGACGCCCGGCGAGGTGCAGCACTACAAAGCGACGATGGACATGAACATAACAATGGACATGACCGGGCTAGGCCCGAAAGCCCCCGGATTGATGCCCCCCATGATCGGGCATACAACGATGGCCTACGATCTGACCGTGCAAAGCGTCAACCCCGCCGACGGCTCCGCGACCCTGACTGAGCACATCACGCAGATGAGCGCCACCCTGAACGGCAAACCGATGCCCGGCATGGAAACCGGACTTGATGCCAACAAAGGTGACGTTACCCTGGTCCTGTCGCCGCTCGGCAAGATGCTGTCCATGCATCTGCCTGTCTCCGATGCCGGAAAGCTGCCTCCCGGCATGGACTTGTCCAAAATCGGCGAGGCCACGCCCGCCACGCTGCCGTCCTTCCCGGCCCATGTCGGAGACACCTGGCAGGACAACACTACGATGCACCTCTTTAACCAGATGCCCGGCATGGCCGCGCTCCAAACAACCGTGTTTTCCACGCTGGCGGGCATCAGCAAGGACGCGCACCCCATCGCCGGTATCCGCCAAACCTCTCAGGGCACACTGAACGGTGCAATGCCCGCAGGCGCGGCGGGGAAGTTGGACATGACCGGGCAGTTTCAAGACGACAGCCTGGTAAAGTTCGACGTGGACAACGGCAGCATGCTGGGACAAGACGGCACACTGACCATGAACACCCATGTCGCCATGCCCAACACGCCCGCCACGGGCAAGACCATGCAAATGCGCACGCGCATGCAGATGACCACCCACCTGGAACGCTTGCCCAGCGCGCCCTAATTTCCCAAGCCGAGACCCTGTCTCAGCAGCGAAACGCAAACACAGGCCGCCTCCATGCATCAGCATCGGGGCGGGCCGCGTTCGTTTGGGGTATACTTTCGGCTGGCCCGATTGGGGGCCGCTGTTGTGCAAGGAGCGCGCGTTTTGACCGAAGTCCCTATCCCTGAAACCCCCGAACTGTTTGCCGATGCCGTTGACCCGATCCGCGTGGAAAAGCTCAACGCGCTGCGCGAGGCGGGGCGCGACCCGTTTGCCATAGAGCGTTTTGATGTCTCCCACCATGCCGCCGATATTCTCGCGCAGTTTGATGGATTGGACGGCCAGACCGTCTCGGTGGCGGGGCGCATCACCATGCTGAATATGATGGGCAAGGCCGCCTTCCTCAAGGTGCAGGACGAGACGGGCCGCATCCAAATCTATGTGCGCCGGGACGAAATAGGCGATGACTTGTTTGATGATGTCAAGCACAGAGTGGATTTAGGGGATATTATCGGGGCGCAGGGCTTTGTGTTCAAGACCAAGACCGGCGAGACAAGCGTGCATGTGCGCGAGCTGACCCTGCTGGCAAAGTCCCTGCGCCCGCTGCCGTTCGGCAAAGTGTACGACACCGACGAGGGCGAGGAGCGGCAAAGCGGCGCGCTTAAAGACACCGAGCAGCGCTACCGCCAGCGCTATGTAGACGTCAATGTCAATGCGTCGGCCCGTGAAACCCTGGTGGGCCGCATCAAGGTCGTGCGTGCCATGCGTGCCTATTTGGACGCGCAGGAGTATCTGGAAGTGGAAACGCCTGTGCTGCAAACTGTGGCAGGCGGCGCGGCGGCGCGTCCGTTTCTGACCCACCACAACGCTTTGGACGCCGAGCTGCACCTGCGCATTTCTCTAGAGCTTTACTTAAAGCGGCTGATCGTCGGAGGCTTTGAGCGGGTGTATGAACTGGGGCGCGTCTTTCGCAATGAGGGCGTGTCCACGCGCCACAACCCCGAGTTTACCCTGCTGGAGCTGTACCAGGCATATGCCAATTTGGAAGACATGATGGCCCTCGTGGAAGGCATGTTCCGGGCCTGCTGCCGCGCCCTGCACGGGCAGGAGCACTTTACATATCAGGGTCAGAGCATCAGCCTGGTGGCCCCCTTTGCCCGCCTGCCTATTCTGGAAGGCATTCGTCACTATGCCGATGTTGCGCCGGAAGAGTTTGAAACATTGGCCTCCGCGCATGCCGTCCTGCGCCGCCTGGGAATGCCGACGGCGGATGAGCCGACCGTGGGGGGCATCATTGAAAAGCTGCACGAGCGCTACACGCAGCCTCGCCTTGTCCAGCCGACGTTTATTACCGACTTCCCCGCCGAAACCTCGCCGCTCGCCAAGAAAGTGCCGGGCAATCCCCATCTCACCCGCCGCTTTGAAGTGTATATGGCCGGGGCGGAGCTGGGCAATGCCTTCAGCGAGATCAACGACCCGCAGGATCAGCGCGAGCGATTTGCCGAGCAGGGCGCTTTGCGGGCCGGGGGCGACACAGAAGCGCACCCGATGGACGAAGACTTCCTGCGCGCTTTGGAGTATGGCATGCCCCCGACCGGCGGCTACGGGGGCGGCGTGGACCGGCTCGCCATTATCCTGACGGACGCGCCCAGCATCCGTGATGTGATCTTGTTCCCCCTGCTTAAGCCCGAGAAGCATGCCTGAATAGTCCGTGTTAAAGCAGGCCCAGGATCGCCGATGCGGCGCGGGCGGCCCCGTCTTCCCCGGTCAGCGCCCGCGCCTGCGCGCTCAGGCGCACGGCGACGGCAGGGTCGGCCAGCCGCTGCGCCGCCGCGCGCAGGGCCTCGGCCTGCAGGGGAGAGGTCAGCGCCGCGCCCGCCTCTACGGCGCGCTGCACGCGGGCGAACTGGTCGTCCAGCCCCCGCGCGAACGGCACCAGCACCGACGGCACGCCGTGGTGCAAAAGCTCCCCCACGCTGTTGTAGCCCGCCGCCGACACCGCCCCGTCAAAGGCGGCAAAGCACTCCGCCATCGGATAATACGACACCGCATGCCAGCGGGCGGGCAGGGCCTGACCGCCCGCACGCTCCAGCGGCGCGCGCGCGACCGCCACGATCCAGTCTGTGCCCGCAAGCGCGGCCTGCGTCAGAGCCAGCGCCTCCTGCACTTCGTCCGCGCCCCCGCCTCCAAATGTCACATACAAGATGCGCCCGCTCTCGGGCAGGCCCAGCCGTGCGCGCGCTTCGGCACGGGGCAGCGCATCCGCCCGCGTGCGCAGCAGAATGTCTCCCGTCCACGCGGCGGGCAGGCTGGGCGGCAGAAGTATCTCCTCCGTGCCCGGCGCGTGCGGCACAATCGCCAGGTCATACAAGCCCAGCGTGTTTTGGAAGAACGGATCGCGGGCGGCTTCTGCCTGCTGTGCCCGGTAGACAAAGACGCGCCGCATCTCCCAGCGCAAGAGGGGCAGCAGCTCTTGAATGGAGCCTGCCGGAAACGTATCCACGACTAAAATGGCGGGGTTAAACGCAGCGACAGCGTTCCAGGTGACGGTCTGCACCAATTTGGCGTAGGTTTGGGGGCGCAGGCGCGTGGCGGACGCGATGGTCTTGGACGGGACTTTGAGCGCGGCAAAGCCTTCTTGGTAGATGACGTTGTCTGCCTCGGAGGCGGTGACAAAAAGGATTTGTGCATCGGGACATTGCGCGCGCACCTGCCGGGCAATCGCCAGCAGGCGCGTGACATGGCCCAGGCCCAGGCCATTGACAGCGTAAAACAGCATGCGAGGATTGGTGAGAGGCATGGAACTGCGTGTTCGCGCTACGCTGCCCAATCTCCTGCGCCGCTGCTCTGCGTTTCCCGTCGGCACGGCTTCTGCCGCACGCTTTGCCTTTGCCCTGCGCTCGTGATCACAGCGCGGGCCGGACGGATAATCTTCTTTAACAAACAACTCTATTTATATATAATTGCCTGTCAATCGGGTAAATTGTATACTGTCGGCAACACTTTTTGCATCAGTCGTAGTAGTTTGGACGCTTTGATGCCACAGTTTTCTCTTTCCTCCTTGGTTTCATCCCCTCCTTTTCCTTTGGCAAAGCCCCGCCTTGCCCGCGTTTTACTGTCGGCGCTCGGCACAGCGCTGCTGCTGCTCCTGGTGACGCAAGGCGAGATACTGCTCACGCACTTGCCGGGAGCACACCGGCCTTACACGATCTTTTATCTGATTCCCGTCGCGATTGGGGCGGCTTTGCTGGGCGTGCGCGGCGGCATTCTAACAGCTTTGGGGAGCGTGCTGCTGGCGCGCGCGTTCTTGTTCAGCGGGCATCAGCAGGGGACCGCCCGGCTGCTGACAACCCCGGTCGTCGCGGACGATATTGAGTTTGGGGCGCTGCTGCTGGGGACATTGACCGTTGCCTGCGTGACTGGCCTCCTGCAAAAGGCTTTAGGCCAGGTGCGGGCCGCAGGCGAACGTCTGAACAACGCCAACCGGAGCCTGGCTGGAAGCAATCAGGAGCTGGCGACCGCCAATGCGCGGCTGCTGGAAACCGAGCAGGAACGGCGCATCTTTCACCGCGATGTGCTGATGGCAGTGACCGGCGGCAAGCTGCGCCTGGTGGAGCCGAACGAAATGCCGCCCGCCGATCTGGGCCTGGGAACGGCCGATCTTTCGGTGGCTTTGGAAGAGCCGCAGGATGCCTCCGCCCTGCGCCGGACACTGCAAAAACTCGGCGAAGAGCGCGCCATGCCCTACGCGCAAGTGGCGGACCTCTGCACGGGCGTCACCGAGGCCGCCACCAATGCGGTCAAGCACGGGCATGGCGGCGATGCGCAGGTCTGGACACTGCCGGATGCGATTGTCGTGCAGGTCAACGACCGGGGAGAGGGGATCGCCCCAGTCAGCCTGGCGCGGGCGACCCTGGATGCCGGGTATTCCACGCGCAAATCACTGGGCATGGGCTTTTTTCTGATGCTGCAATCGTCGGATACCCTGGTGCTGTCCACGTCCGACAGCGGCACCCGCGTTCTGCTGCGCGTCCTGTTTAAGCCGCCCGTGGAAGACCCGGAGATGCTGATGGCGCGCTATATCGGCATCGCCTAACCCCCCAGCCAGTATCGCATAGACAGACCAACAGCCCCCGCGCTTTGAACAGCCTGGGGGCTGTTTGCTGTTTCACGGTAGGCATCTAGCGGGAAGCAAGCGCCGCGCCCAGCACGCGGCGGCTGCTGCGCGCCTGCACAAAAACAACGATGTTCCGCCCGCCGCCCCGCGTTTCACGCGGCGGCAGGCGATGCTGCACGGAAAACGTCTGTCCTGCCTGTGCCGTTCCCAGCCTCTCCAAAGACCGCACGACCGCCACATGGGTCAGTGTCCGTCCGGCGTTTTCACCCCCGCGAACCTGCGAGCGCAGGCCGTCTTCCGTCACCGCCAAATAAACATCCGCCGCCTCGCCCGGCGCGAGCCTCGGCAGGCCGCGCACGGTGACTGCAACCGTTCCCGCCTCCGCGCCGGGCGCGACCGACACCTGCGCTTTGGGCGCACGCGCGGCATTTGCAATCGTCGCCGATGCTTTGGCGTCGTCGCTGCCGACAAACTCCGCGTGCCCGTCCACCACCATCTGCGGCGTGTACACCGTGCTGTTGTGGAACGACGCTGCATAATCGTTCTGCCGCACGGTGAGGGCATGGCTTGAAAACGGGTCGGCCCAGCCGCCATGGTCCCAGTAATCCACATGCTCGCCCAGGGCGATCACCAGCGCCCCCGGCACTGGCTGCGCGTGGACAAGAGTTGTCAAAAGCGCATCGGCGGGCGGGCAGCTTGAGCAGCCTTCCGAGGTGAACAATTCCACCAGAACAGGCGTGCGCGGCGCGTCGGCCCGCGCCGGTTTCGGCGTCCCGGCCAGGGCAAGTCCTGCGCCGAGAGCCACAGCCAGGATGTGTGTGAGGCGAAGCATGGGTTTCATGGAAGTCTTTCTTTGTGCGTGCATTCCTGCCTTCTCTACAAGCCGCGCAGAAAGAAAGTTCGGTTGAGGGGAGGATAAGAGGTATTCCCTCTTACCCTCCCATTCAGAAGGGGAGAGTCGCCATTCCGATGGCAGGGTGGGGTTCCTAAAATGCCGGAGTGGATGCCGACGGGCGCGGACGCCGGGGACGCGCTTCAGGCGCGGGCGGCGGGGCCTGATGGGTCAAACGCGCCAGCTCCTCGCCCAGATTTTGCGTCATCGCTTCCACTGCCTCGCCGTGCTTCAGATGTGCAAACTCTTCGGGGCGAATGGCCGGGCCAAACGTTAAGCTCACGGGATGCCGGGAAAAGCGCGGCACAAGCTTCCCGTAAGGCAGCAATTCATTGGTGTGTTCAATGCCGATGGGCACAATCGGAACCCCCGCGCGCAAGGCCAGCAGCGCCGCCCCCGACTGAATATGCTGCAATCGGCCAGTCTGCGAGCAGCGCCCCTCGGGAAAGATCAGAATTGGCTCGCCCCGGCGCAGGCACAGCTCCGCGCGGCGCAAAGCCGCCCTGTCCGCCGTGTCTCGCCGGATCGGGAACGCATGGAAGTGATAAAAAAACCATCCTAAAACGGGTATGTCAAACAACTCCTGCTTGCCGATAAACCAGGCCCGGCGCGGCTGAGCCACAAAGAACGTCACCGGGTCGGCATCGGAAATATGATTAGGGCAGTAGATAAAGCCGCCGCGCGCGGGGACATTGCCTTCCCCCGCCGTGCGCATGCGTCCCAGCAGCCGCATCAGCAGCCGGGCGAGAGGAAACAAGACCGGAAACGTGATAAAGTAGACGAGGTCCATAGCAGTTATCTTACCCTGTTAAACCGCGGGACTGAGTGCCTCTGTTTTTGTGCTGCTTCGGCGCTGCAAGCGCGTTGTTTCGGCAGTTCTCCGGCGTGGTAAGCGCATACCAACGACGGAACAAATCGTTCCGTCGTCGGTATCCCGTAGGAATGGCGTGGCAACGCTTAAGAGAAACGAGGGGAAGGGGCGGCCCTCACGCTCACAGAGGACGGCCCTCATCCTGGCGCTGCGTGCCTGTCCCTCTCCCGCCTAGCCATGCCCTTCAAGGCGTGGACAATAGGTCCGCTTGCGGCCCTCCGGGTCTGCCAGCCTTCCAGGTCTTTACCCCGCTAACGCACTGGCGCTGCACTGGCAGGCCTGGAAGGCACCTGGAAGGCACCTGGAAGGTGGAGGCTTGGCGACTAGGGGTGCCCTCCGGGTAGCCAGTGCTGACCAGTGCAGTGCAGGAGAGGGGACTGGGGGGTGCAGCTTCCACACACGGTCTCAGCAGCGCCCCCGCAGCGCGTTGGCATCTCCCCTTTACCCATACAAAGAGCCGGGCATTACGGCGCGACGACGACAGTGTCGGTTGGGGACAAGGCTTGAGAAGACGACCCGGTTTTCTCGCGCACCCCGGAGATCAAAACCGTGCCAAGAAGCGTGTACGCCAGTGTCGCCAGCATCGCGCCCCGGTAGCCCGCGCCCATGCCGTGTGTTCGGTTGAGAATATCCGCGAGGTGCCCGAACAGGGGCACGGCGAGAAGCTGCGGCACCATCGTAGACAGGCTCCAAATGCCCATAAACTTCGCGCCGCCATTGGCCGGGAGTAGGTTGCACGCAAACGCCCAGTCGACCGCGCGGAACATGCCGAACCCGACCCCAAACAGAAACGCCATCTTGGAGGCGAACCCGACATCGGGGGCTAGCGCGAAGGCGGCCCCGGCGACGACGGAAAACAGCGACGACGCGTAGATGACTTTCTTTTTGCCGATACGGTCCGCCAGCGCGCCGGACGGCAATGTGCCCAGCAGCGCCCCGCCGATGGCGATTTCCTGAAGCAGCACGAGGGGCTTGCTGTAGTTGTCCCCTGTGTGCAGGGCGAACCGGACATAGTACAGCAAAAAGCCCAGGGCCGTGTAGAAACCGAGGTTGTAGACCGTGCGGGACACGAGCAGTTTGTAAAAATCGGGGTTTTGGGGGATATGCAGGGCGTAGGTTTCGCGCAGGGAAGCGGCGAGCGGGCGCCTGCTTTCCGACGGGGCGGGGGTATCGGGGACCAGCAGCACAGTCAGCAGCATAAACAAAAAGAGGGCAATGCCGACCCCGACCATGATGGTCTGCACGGCATGCATTTGCAGGACGGTGGTCTTGGCCCCGGCGAGCAGCAGGCCTGCGACAATCGGGCCGCCCGCATCGCCGAGCAGCGACATCATGCCCATGTAGCCCGAGGCCGCCCCCTGGTGGTTTAAAGGCACCTGGTCGGGGATGAGGGCCTGGTATGGTCCCGTGGCAATGTTCAAAAACAACTGAATGCCGACAAAGGCCAGCACCAGCCCGGCAAACGATCCGGCATGGCCGAACGCGAGCAAGGTCCCAATCGCGAGGGTCGTGCCCCAAAACAAAAAGGGACGCCGTCGTCCCCAGCGCGACGCGCAGGCATCGCTGATCGGCCCGACAACAATTTGGATGAGCAGGCCTACGGCAGCCCCGCTCAGGCTGATAATGCCCAAATATGTCCCCGTATGGGTTTCCCCCGCGAATGTGAGGACACGGGCGGGCAGGATTTGCCCCAGCATCGCCCCCCAGAACAGCGACACCGGCAGCCAGAACAGCGAGATAAGCAGGTAGCGCAGGGGGCGGTCTGCCCAGCGGTGCGGGGCAGACATTGCGGTGGCATGCGGCGAGGCAGCAGGGGGCGGCGGCCAGGAAGAAGAGGGGAGCGCGTCCATAAACGAGTGTTCCTTAGAACTAGGCGTGTGGCGTTGGGTAATGGCTAAGAAACAAAAGCGGGAGTGGCAGGGCATCCCCCCCGCTTCCACTGCCAGAAGAGAGGATCACCCCCCCCGCCCCAATTCTGGGGAGCCGGATAAGAGAGAAGCCAAAGCGCGCTGCCTCTCCGCTCTTCATCACGCTCCCCAGAGTTGGGGCAGGGGGGCCTCCTTATGGCTTTCTATCCACGCGCTAGGCGGTCGTGTCGGCGCGTTCCAGCAGGTGCCCGAACTTCTCGGCGACTACCTTGCGCTTCACTTTCAATGTCGGGGTCAGCTCGCCGCCTTCAATGGAAAACGCATGGTCAATCAGCGCAATGCGCTTGATGCGCTCAAAGTCGGCTAGGTCGCCCGAACGCTTGTCAATGTCGCTCTTGATTAATTTGCGCACGGCAGGGTCGGCGACCAGCGCGGCATTGTCCTGCTTATCCCGGCCCTGCTCTTTGGCCCAGGCTTTCAGGGCATCAAAGTTTGGGACGACCAGCGCTTTGACCGTCTCTGTCTTGTCGCCGAGCAGCACGATCTCGCTGAGATACGGGCTGTGGGCCAGCATGACCTCAATCGGCTGCGGGGCCACTTTCTTGCCGTTCGCCAGCACCAAGATGTCTTTTTTGCGGTCGGTAATCTTGACATAGCCTTCGCTGTCAATCTCGCCGATGTCGCCCGAATGGAACCAGTGATCGGCGTCAATCGCCTCCGCCGTGGCAGTGGGGTTGTTCCAGTAGCCGCGCATGACGCCGGGGCCTTTAATCAAAAGCTCGCCGTCTTCGGCGGCTTTCACCTGCAATCCCTGCCCGGCGGTTCCCACGGTTCCCACTTTCGCCCGGCCCAGCGGGTTAAAGGTCGCAAGCGCCGTCTCGGTCAGGCCCCACACTTCCAGAATAGGGATGCCCAGCGCATTGAAAAACTCCGCCGTGCGCGGGTTGAGGGGCGCGCCGCCGCTGACAAAGAACTTCATTTTGCCGCCGAAGCGGGCACGCATCTTGGCAAGCACAAGCTTATCGGCAATCAGATGCTGCAAGCCCAGCACGGGGTTCTCATAGCGCCCCCCGTTGCGCCGCACGGCGACTTCGTGCCCGATGCCCAGCGCCCAGTGGATGAGTGTTTGCCGCCGCGCGGGCAGCTTGGCAAGCCCTTCAATCACCCGGTCGTGAATGCTTTCATAGACGCGGGGTACGCACGCCATCACGCTTGGATGGACCTCGGCCATGTTGTCCACCAGCTTGAAGATGCTGTCGTTGAAGTAGGTCTGCGCCCCGTGCGTGAGCGTGAGAAGCGAGACCACCCGTTCAAAGATGTGGCACAGGGGCAGGAACGACAAAAACGTTTCATCGGGCGGGCAAAAGTGGGGGAATGCCGCCGCGCCTTCGTCGAGTGCCGCCGTCATGTTGGCGTGGGTCAGCATCACGCCTTTGGGACTGCCCGTGGTGCCCGATGTATAAATAATGCTCATCAGATCATTGGGGCTAACGGCATCGCGCCGCGCTGCGTAGCCCGCTGCCGCGCCCGATTGATCCCCCGCCTGCCCGACCGCTTCCAGCGACTGCGCATCGCCTGTGGCACTCTCGGCGTCCATCATAATCAAGAGGGAAAGATCGGGAAGCGTTTGCCGCGTCTCAAGCACCTTCTTTAACTGCTTGGCATCCGAGGCCACCACGCCCTTCGCGCCGCTGTCCTGCAAAATATACGCCACCTGAGCGGCGGGCAGGGTGGGGTAGATGGGCACGGACACGGCCCCCGCCGACAAGATGGCGAGGTCGGCGATCACCCATTCGGGCCTGTTCTCGGACAGCAGGGCCACGCGGTCGCCGGGCGCAACGCCAAGCGCCTGCAAGCCCAAAGACACACGGCGCACCTGCGCGCCGATTTCGGCATAGGAAAGCGTCTGCCAGGCTTTGGCATGCGCGGGCTTGGATGACAGCGCGGGGCGCGCGGGATAACGATCCACTATGGCCGCGAAGCGCTGCGGCACGGTGGAGGCCGCCGAGGTCGGGGAGTTTGGCATGCCGTTAGCATAGCAGACACGTGCCGGATTGTCAAGCAAGAAGGGGGAAAGCAAACCCGCCGGTTCCATCGCCGACGGGTCGGGGCGCAAGCGTTAGAAGTGGAGTGAGCGTGTGGTAGCGTCGTCCCGGTCACCGCTCCAAAGGGGACAGGCTACTTTCCGCCGATGGCTTGCAGAAAGTCCGGGTCTTCCCGGACATCCGCAAACTCGGGGCGATGCATGAACATCGGGGCCACATCTTCTTTCCTCTGCGTGTGAGTGAAAGTATCCCGCAGCAGGCTGAGTGTTCGTTCCCGGTCTCGGGTTAGTTTCCAGACTGTAGCGGCGTGGTGAAGATCACCGGCGCTGTTGAAATGCCCGCCACTCGCCGCATTCGCCTCCCAGAGCGGGAGTGCCAGGTCGTGCCGATTTGCGCGCATCAGTACGAAAGCGAACGCCTGACGCTGACCGCGCAACCAGTGCGCGCTGATGCCTTCCGTGAGCGTCGCCGCGTTCAGCAGAGCCAGCATCTCCCCCACGTACTTTGTGAACAGCACATCGTCGTGTTGGCGCTGGGCAAGATAGGCCATATGCCCGATTGCCTGGGCCGTGAGTTCTGCCCTTTCTGAGGCGTCCGCAGACCGTTCTGCGAGATCACGCTGCTGCTGAACGTACCGTCGCGCCCTCTCCATTCCTTCGATAGACCCGCAGGCATTGGCCGCCTTGTCAAGCACCAGAAAACGCAGGCGGCGGTTGCGCGGAGTTTCTGGGATGTCCGCCAGGACAGCATCCACTTTCGCCAAATAGTCGGTGTTGTACCAGGCCTTCAGAAACGAGGTTATAAACTCCACCGACTCACTGTTATGCCAGACGTTCAAGTTCCATTGCGATATGGGAAAGTCCGCAAACATTGACAGGAAAAGAAGCCGGACTTCGTCACCGGCATAAGATGCATCTGCCGTGTCCTTGCTGACAGAGTAATAGGGCCACTGAGCAGACAGCAATGGTGATTTCCCCGGCATCCAACGTTCGAATGCTTCATGGGCCAACACCGCACCCGCTGCGCTTCCGCCCAAGGCAATCGTATTGGCAAGGTGCAGATAGGCCCAGGCAGTCTCGGAGTCCGAAAGGGGCTGGGTCAGGTAGCGCATCAAGAGGGTGGAAAGCGCTTGCCAATCCTTTTTATGCCAAAGCAATACGAAGCCGTTACGCAAAGACTGGTCATCCAGCGGCGTGGTCTCCCCCAAGATTTGGAATAAAGCTGTCCGCCCTTCATCGAGCAGGCTGCGGTTAGCCGTATGAGGATCGGAAGCCTCTTGCTGCTGAAACTCGCGCAGCACACGGGCCAGCACGTTTTCGGCAAATGCATCGTTTTGGGAGGGTTTTTCCTCTTCAATAAGTGTCTCAGCCATTGTCCAGAGTTCCTTTCGCAGTCGTTTGCGGGCCGCATGAAGGCGGTTCTTCACGGTGGAAAGCGGCAGGGCCAGAAATGCCGCAATTTCTTTTGTGTCATGCCCCGTTAGATAATAAAGAAGGGTCACTTCCCGCAGCGCGCAGGGTAGCGCATCGATCGCGGCCCTCACTTTGGCGGCTTCATCCGCCCGCTCAGCGAGAGCCGCCGGCCCCTAGTCATCGGGAAGAGGCAGCAGCTCTCCCAGAGGCAGTGTCGGGCGGGCGGACCGGCGCGCACGGTCGCAGTACTTGAACACAATGCGCCGCAGCCACGCGCCGAACGCGGCGGCTTCGGTCAGGCGAGGCAGATCGCGCCAGGCCTGCACAAATGCCTCCTGCGCCGCATCTTCGGCAACGGAAGGCGGCAGCAGAGTGCGCGCATACGCGATAGCCGTGTTCTGGAACCGCCGCACCAGAGTGTCAAAGGCACGGGTATCTCCCTGCTGCGCCCGCAGCACCGTCAGGATCAGAGCATCGTCCGTCATTCATCAATTCCCTCCCTCTACTGATATGCCCCAGCAGCATGGCAATTGGTTTACGAACACTGCCGGAAACTGCAATTAATTGACCGAATCTGGGCGACACACCTGAGCAGGACGCAAATGCGGTAAAATATGCCAGGCATCGGGGATGCCCTCAGCCGCTAGGGGCCGCATCGGCAAGAAAGCAAAGCACACCGTGAAACGACGCACTTTCCTTCAGATCGCTGGGGCGAGCGCAGGGGCATTACTCATGAACCAGACAAGTACGCGTGCCGCAAGCGCGGGCGAGCAAAAGATAGACCGCAAGGCATTGGTGGACCGCCACAAGATCACACTCACCCAGCCTGACCCGCTGACGCCGCTGTCGGTCGGCAACAGCGAGTTCGCATTCACCGGGGACATCACCGGCCTGCAAACCTTTCCTGAGTTCCATGCCAAAGGCATGCTCCTGGAAACGATGGCGCAGTGGGCCTGGCACGCCACCCCGGACGCCCACGTTTACACCCTGGCCGACACGTTCACGCTGTACGAGAGTCACGGCGTGGAGGTGCCCTATCCCACGGGGGGAGAAACCGGCAAAGGGCTGGCCGGCGACACGCCCGCCGCGCGCTGGCTCAAGCCGAACCCACATAAGTTTGACCTGGGCAGGCTGGGCCTTGTCCTGCCCCCGGTCGGGGGCCAGGCGGCGAAGATTGAAGACATCACCAACATCAAGCAAACTCTTGACCTATGGCGCGGCCTGCTCACGAGCGAGTTCACGGTCAATGGGCAGGCAGTCCTAGTGGAAACTATAGCGCATCCCACGCGTGATGTGCTGGCGGTGCGTATCACATCGCCTTTGGTCGCGGGCGGCACCCTGGGCGCGCGCCTGCACTTCCCCTATGCGCCCGCCGACTGGCTGCACCCCGGCGACTGGACACAGCCCGATAAGCACGCAACGACCGTGGATATTGGCAAAGATGAGACCCGCTTCGCCCGCCAGCTTGACGGCACGACGCGCTATTCTGCACGCGCCGTTGTTTCATCGGGAGCGCAGTACGCGCAGTTCGGGCCGCATGAGTTCGCCTGGCACGGGCCGGGCCAATCGTCAATCCAAATAGTGCTGGCCTTCACGCCGGAGCCTGCGCAGGACGCGCTGCCGTCGTTTGAGCAGGTGCGTCAGGCCGCCGCCCGGCACTGGAAGACGTTCTGGTCAACCGGCGGCGCTATCGACCTTTCGGGCAGCCGAGACAGCCGCTGGCACGAACTGGAGCGGCGGATTGTGCTTTCGCAATACCAGACGGCGATCAACAGCGCCGGGTCGCTGCCGCCGCAGGAAAGCGGGCTTGTCCAGAACAGCTGGTTTGGCAAGTTCCATCTGGAAATGCACTGGTGGCACGCGGCCCATTTCCCTCTCTGGGGGCGCGAAGACCTGCTGATGCGCAGCATGGGCTACTACCAGCATATTCTGCCGGTGGCCCGCGAAACCGCCCAGCGCATCGGCTGCCGGGGAGCGCGCTGGCCGAAGATGGTGGGGCCGGAAGGACGCGAATGCCCCAGTTGGATTAGTCCCTTTCTGACCTGGCAGCAGCCGCACCCGATCCACTTTGCCGAACTAGTCTATCAGGCGAAGCCGACCCCGGAGACACTGCGCTTCTTCAAGGACATCGTTCTGGAAAGCGCGGAGTTTATGGCGTCGTTCCCCTGGTGGAACACAGAGCGCGGGTGCTATGAGATGGGGCCTCCCATTGTCGCGCCTTATGAAAACAACTTCCGCAGTCGGCGCGTCTCCAAGAACCCCACATTTGATTTGGCTTATTGGGCATGGGCCTTGGGCGTCGCCCAGCAGTGGCGCGAGCGGCTGGGCATGGCGCGCTCCGAACCCTGGGACCATGTGCGCCGGCACCTTGCGCCATTGACCGTCAAAGAAGGCATCTACCGAGAGATTGAGCAGGTAGATGCGGGCTTGAATGGGCATCCGACTATGCTCGGGGCGCTGGGTGTCGTGCCGGAAACGCCTTTGGTAGACCATGCCATCATGCAGAAAACTTTGGACTATGTGCTTGCGCACTGGCCGCGCGGCGATACCTGGGGCTGGGATTACCCGATGATGGCGATGACGGCGGCCCGGCTCGGACGGCCCGACCAGGCGATTGAGGCGCTCTTCATAGATACGCCCAAGAACCGCTACCTCGCCAACGGGCACAACTTCCAGCAGCTTCCTGAACTGCCGCTGTACCTGCCCGGCAACGGCGGCCTGCTCTTTGCCGTGGCGATGATGGCGGCGGGGTGGCACGGCGCGCCACAGAGTCATGCGCCCGGCTTTCCCACCCCCGACCAGGGCTGGACGGTGCGCTGGGAAGGCCTGCACCCCGCCCTGTAAGTCTGCCGCCGGGCCGGGCGCTCGGCGGCTTTTGTCCTCTGCCGTTTGGGGTATCATGGCTTGCGCCGCTCCCCTCTTTTTGACACGCATTGCCACTGCCCATGACAATCCCGCCCAACGCTCTCCGCCCGCTGCCCGCTGCTCTCCGGGGACTGCACGACCTGGCCCGTGACCTGCGCTGGAGCGCGGCGCAGCCCGCCCTGAGTTTGTGGCCCCGGCTAGACCCTGCGCTCTGGCAAAGCGCGCCCAACCCCCAAATCTTGCTGGCCCAAATCTCCCAGGAGCGCTTGGAGGCCGCCGCGCAGGACGGCGACTTGGCGCAGGCATTCCAAGACGTTCTCCAGGCCCGCGCCCACGCGAGCGAAAGCGCAGGCTGGCTGCAAACGGAGCAACCGGACAACAACCTGAAGGGCGTGGCCTACTTCAGCCTGGAGTATGGGCTGAGCGCGGCTTTGCCCCTCTATGCCGGAGGCCTGGGCATTCTCGCCGGGGATTTGCTCAAAACGGCCAGCGACCTGCATGTGCCTGTCACCGGAGTGGGCTTGCTGTATGCGCACGGCTACTTTCGGCAAACTCTCACCCCCGACGGCTGGCAGGGAGAAGACGAGGTTGTCAACGACCCCGGCACACTCCCCATTTCTCCTGTTTATTTAGACGGCAAACTTCTGCGCATCCGTGTCACCCTGCCGGGACGCATTCTCACCCTGCGCGTGTGGCGGGCCGAGGTCGGCACGCGTGCCCTGTATTTATTGGACAGCAATGACCCGGACAACACGCCTGAAGACCGTGCGATTACCGCCTCCCTGTATGCGGACGACCGGGAACTGCGCATCTTGCAGGAACTGACGCTTGCGGTCGGCGGGTGGGATACTCTCGCCGCCCTGCAAATCCCTGTGGATGTCTGTCATCTTAATGAGGGCCATGCGGCGTTTGTGGTGCTCTGCCGGGCCGTGCGGCACCAGCAGGCACGCGGGGTCTCGTTTGACGAGGCGCTGTTTGCCACGCGGCCCGGCAACCTGTTCACCACGCACACGCCGGTCACGGCAGGCTTTGACCGCTTTGAGCCGAAGCTGGCGGCGCACTATTTGGGCGCGCTGGCGAATGAAGCGTCCGTTCCCGTCCAGACGTTTTTAGACCTGGGGCATGACCCGCACACGGCGCAGTTCAGCATGGCCGCGCTGGCAGTGCGCGGGTGCGGGGCGGTCAATGCGGTCAGCGCGCTGCACCGGGATGTCAGCCGCGAACTCTTTGCGTCCCTGTATCCGCGCCTGCCGCTGGCCGAAGTGCCGGTCGGCTGTGTCACCAACGGCATCCATCCGCCGACCTGGAACTCGGACTGGGCGCAGGCGCTCCCGGACAATTCTCCCAACTTAGTCGCCGTGCCCGATGCCGAGTTGTGGGCCTTGCGCAACCAGTCCCGTGCGGCTTTGGTGGACTTTGTCCGCGCCCGCTTTGCCCGGCAGGTGCAGGACATGGGGTTGGGCGATGCCGCACTCTCTCTCGCGCAAAACGCTCTCAGCCCGGATGCCCTCACTGTCGGCTTCGCCCGCCGCTTTGCCGCCTACAAACGGCCCGATTTGCTGCTGCATGACATCAATCGGCTGGTCAAGGTGCTGGGCAGCGTGCGCCGCCCCGTGCAGATTGTTGTCGCAGGCAAGGCCCCGCGCGGCGATGACGGCAGCAAGCATCTGGTGCAGGCGATGGTGCAGGCCAGCCTGCGCCCCGACCTGTTCGGGCGCTTGGTTTTTCTGGCCGACTACGATATGGATGTCGCCCATGCTCTCGCGTCTGGGGCCGACGTGTGGCTCAACACCCCGCGTCGTCCTCAGGAGGCCTGCGGCACGAGCGGCATGAAGGCCCTTGCCAATGGCGGCTTGAACCTTTCTTCACGCGATGGCTGGTGGGCGGAGGCCTATCAGCCCGATCTTGGCTGGGCTTTGGGCAATCCCCAAACGCACGGCGAAGACGACGACGCCCAGGATGCCGATCAGCTTCTCGCTCTGCTGGAAAACGAGCTTCGCGTCGCCTTTTATACCCGCGATGCGCAGGGCCTGCCCCCCGCCTGGCTTGCGCGCATGCGGCGCAGCATGGCTGATTTGGCCCCGCGCTTCAGCAGCGTTCGCATGCTCCGCGAGTACGCTGAGCGCTGCTATCTTCCCGCCGTACAGGCCCTGCGCACCCGCGCCGCCGATGACGGTCTGTTGGCGAAAGACCTGCTGTCCTGGCATGGGCGTCTTGAAAAGTCCTGGCCTGCCGTGCGTCTCGCAGACTTGCAATTCACCAGGCAAAACGGAGAACAGTGCGCCGAGGTGTCTGCCTTTTTGGGCGAGTTGTCCCCGGACGATGTATCAGTCGAACTCTACGCCGAGGCTGCGTTTGGTCACCCTCCAGCACGATTGGCTATGACCTCAAACACGGCCAAAAGCGCCCCTGACGGCAGCCGCGCCTACTCCGCCGCCCTGCCCCCCGGCCGTCCCGCGTCCGACTACACCCCGCGTGTTGTGCCGCGCCATCCCCATGCGCTTTCGCCCCAGGAAGCGCCGTATGTTACCTGGCTTGCGCGCTGAGCGATTGTTCTGCTGGTCGCATTAAGCCGAAACAGCAAAAGCCGCCATTGCCAATGGCGGCTTTTGTTTTTTATCACCCTGTAAGCGCTCTATAAATCAAAGATGTTCGTGCTTTTCGTGTCCTTGACTCTGCTGCCGTCTTTGTCAAGCGTAATAATATCCCCTGTGATCTTGCCGCTTGCCAGAGACTCACGAAAACGCGTTTCCAGTTCAGCCGCTCCTGACTTAGGCTTGAGCGTTTCCTCTTCCTGCATGTGTTCTTCCGAAGAGCTTTCCACTGTCGGTGGTGCTCGATGAAACAAGCTCCCTAAAGTAAACTTCATGGTCATCACATCCATCCCAGGCGTCGGAAGACTTTTTCTATCTCTGCCATAATCGGCTGAAAGTCAATATCCGTCCAATACTGCTCATAGTTGATCCCATCCACAGGGTGATCTCGCTCACTATTCAATTGCAGCAAAATCTCAGGATCGCCGCTTTTGGCGGCAACAAACTGCAAGTAACTCCGCGCCCAGAGTTCTTCGGCTTTCAGAAGGTACTCAACATAAGGCTTGTCTATAGGATATTCTACCACGGAACCATTGGCTAATATCACTTGTACTGTACTGACGGACGGCCTCAGATAGTGCCCCAATGCCTGAATGGGTGGGCTGTTCTTTATCGCATCGCGCCATGCGGCCAAGAGAGGACTATTGACGGAGGCAAACTCTACAGAATGATCCAAGCCTTGATAATCAAGAAAATTTCCAAGCTCATGGAGCGTCGTCAACTCAACATGTGGGCTGAGAGTGCTCACTGTGATCTCTATGGCTTTTCCATCCTGGCTGAGGAAATACCCATACATGTCGAGAAGAAGCACCCCTGTGATGGGCAAAAGAGGAAGTGCGCCATCTTTGTGTGTACGATCAACAGCGGCAATCGCCCGCAGCATCTTTGCTTCTAAAACGCCCGCTTCTATACTGAGGGCGGCGCTTACCAGCTTTAGGCGTCGTGGAAACAGTTTGTTGAAAAATGAAAGCATGGCAGCATAGTATAGTTGCTTTTTGCTTCTCCAGAGACTTCTGTCACCCCCATGCGCTTTCGCCCCAGGAAGCGCCGTATGTTACCTGGCTTGCGCGCTGAGTGATTGTTCTGCTGCGTGTGCTTGCTTGAAAACAAACAAGCCGCCAATGCTATTGGCGGCTTTTATTTTCGCGCCGGATTGAAGCCTTTGTTGGCAGTCCGCCTCCCCTAGGGCATGCGCTGCCCTCGCCTGCTTTGGACACTCTTGACAGCTTGCGTCCTGCCGGCGGCAAGCCTCCTGTCCGCGCACGCTCAGGACCCAGCATTTGACGTGTGGCGGCAGGCCGACACCGTCACCCGGCAGGCCACTCTCGGTTTGGCCCGGCGGGCGTTTGATGCCTACGCCCGGCGCCGGGAAATTATCGCGCCGCCGTGCCGGGCGATGGGTGCGTGCTGCCCTCGCTTCGTTGAAGGGTTGCGAAGGCATTGCAAGCGCATACCAACGACGGAACGATTTGTTCCGTCGTTGGTATGCGCTCAATCAGCCGTGGAAATGCCTATCATACGCCGGGAGAATGCCGGGAAAACTGCTTAGCCTGGAGTGGTAAAGGAGCCGGAGCGATCCTGCCGGTTTCTATGCCTACTGTTGGCGTGTTATTGCTTGCAGCCGGGCGAGGCGTTCCCACTCAGGCATAAGTCGTCCTGCCATTGGGCGTGTCCGCTCCCGCGTTTGCTCTGCTAGGCATGCAGAGCGTCGTCAGCCGCGCCGCTGGGGGCGCCCGCGTGCCCACTGCGGTCAGAGTGGAGGCGCAGGGGCGCGTGCGCTCTAGGCACATCGGCTGCCTTGGCAGCGATGCCGTGCTGCCTATCCTGCGGCGCTTGTGTGTGCCCGCCGCGCCCGTGCCGTTCGCTGTGTCTACTGTCCCCGCGCCGCATGGCAAGCGCCTGCGCGCAAAAGTTGGGAAGCGTCGCCGAAACTTCCCCGTTCGCCTATCGGGTAAACTGGGCCTATGACCCATGTTCCCGGCGACGCCCACGTGGAGCGTCTTCTTCCCCTCGCCGAAGCGTGCCACTGGTTTTGGCACGACACTCTCTCTGCCTCGGAGATCGCCGCCCGCAGTGGCCTTTCCGCCGCCGATACGCGTGCCCGGCTTGTGGAAGCGGTGCTGCTGCCGCCCCCGGCGCCCCGCAGTCCGCCCTCTGCGGAGAATGCCCGCGCCGATGTTCCGCACTTAGATGCGTCTCAGCAGGCCGCCGCTGCCTCGCATGGCCCTCTGCTTCTTGGCGCGGGGCCGGGCACGGGCAAGACCAAGACCCTGGTCGCGCGCTGCCTGCATCTCACTCAGGCGCAGAACGTGCCGCCGGAGAACATTCTCGCCCTCACGTTTTCCAACAAAGCGGCTCAGGAGATGCGCGAGCGGCTGGCGGCGGCGGGTGTCGGCACAGCCGCGCGCGGCCCGTGGATTGGGACGTTTCATGCCTTTGGCCTGGAGATATTGCGCACGCATGGCGCGGCCATCGGCCTGCCCCCGGACTTTGCCCTGCTGGACCCGCTGGACTGCGCGGCGCTGCTGGAAAATAATCTTGCCCTGCTCGCGTTGGAAGAGCTGGACAATCTGCACAACCCCGCGCAGAACCTGGGCGGCATCGTCAAAGCCATCTCGCGGGCCAAGGATGAACTCTGCGACCCCGCCCGCTACCTGGCGCTCGCCGAAGACGAAATGCTTCCAATGGCCTATCAGGCCGCCGCCGCGCTGGCGGCCAAGCCCAAGCCTCTGCAAAAGGACAAAGACGCCGTGGCAAAGCTGCTGTCCGATGCCACAAAGGCGCGGGAAACGGCCCGCTGCTACGTGGTTTATCAAGAGCTGCTTGCCCAAAACAACGCGGCGGACTATGGGGATTTAATCTATCGATCCGTCGTTCTGCTGCAAAGCCATGAGGACACGCGCCGGGCATTGCAGGCGCGCTTTCCCCACATTCTCGCCGATGAATATCAGGATGTCAATCGCGCCTGCGCCCATTTGGTGCGTCTGCTGGCGGGCGACGATGCGCGGGGCTTATGGGCCGTAGGCGACCACCGGCAAAGCATTTATCGGTTTCGGGGCGCATCGCCCGCCAATGTGGCGTCGTTTGAGCAGGACTACCCCGGCGGGGTGCGGCAGGAGCTGGCTGTCAACTACCGCTCGGCACAGCCGATTGTGGACTGCTTCGGCGCAGCGGCGGCGCAGATGGGGCCTGCCTCCTCCGAGACGGCGTTTCCGGGCTGGCATGCGCACCGGGGGCATCTGCCGCCCGGCGCGCTTGCCCCCGTCACGTTTGCCGTGGCGCCCGATGAAGCCGGCCAGGCTTTGGGCATTGCCCGGAGCATTCTCGCCCTGCAAGCCGAAGGCCGTTCTTTGCGCGACATGGCCCTGCTGTGCGCCGCCCATCGCCATGCCGAAGCCCTGGCCGCCGCGCTTGCCGGGCACGGCATCCCTCTGCTGTACATGGGCAGCCTGCTGGATCGCCCCGAAGTTAAAGACCTGCTGGCCGTGCTCGCCCTGGCCGCAGGCGGGGAAGACACGGCGTTCCTGCGCGTCGCGTCCCTGCCCGAATACGGCGTGTCCCTGGCGGATGCCCTTGCGCTGCTGCCTCGTATCCGTGAAAAACAAATGCCGCCTGTTCCTTCCATTCCCCGTGCCGACGCGGCAGGCGCAAGCGCCGACCCGGCCCCGATCCCGACTTTTGCCGATGCCCTGGCCGACCCTGACTTGCATGAGGGCCTGGCCTCCGAAACGGCGCTTGCCTTGACCCGCCTCTCCGCGCACCTCGCTGCCGCTGCCTCCGAGTATCACCCCGCCGATGCGCTCAAGCGGTATTTATTTGACGACAGCGAATTTCTGCGCCGCCTGCCTGTTGACCTCGGCATGCCCCACGCCCGCACGCAGCAATTGCTGGCCGTGTATCAGTTGATGGAGCTGGCCCAAAGCTTTGTCCTGCCCGCTGCGCCCAAAGCCGCCGACGAAGATGTGCCCGCTGCGCCCAAAGCCGCCGACGAAAACGCCCTGGCTTTTCCGCCGCCCCTCGCCGCGTTTCTGGCCCAATTGCGCCGTCGTCAGGCGATGGGCGAAACCGTGCGGCCCCCGCTCCCCGATGCCGCCGAAACGATAGATGCCGTGCGCGTGCTGACCGCCCACGGCGCGAAGGGCTTGGAGTTTCCCATCGTGTTCGTGCCGTTTCTGAGTGCGGGCGAGTTCCCGTCGCGCGCCTTCGGCAGCACGGTTCTCGAGCCGCCCGGCCTGCGCGAAGCGGTCGCCGATGAAACTTCGCAGGACGAATGCCTTTTCTTTGTCGCCCTGTCCCGCGCCCGCGACTCTCTGGTCGTCAGCCGCTCCGAGACCAAGAACGGGCGTGCCATTAAGCCGTCCCCCCTGCTGGAGCGGGTGCAGGCCTGGCGCGACGCGCACGCCGTTCCCGAAACCCTGTGGCCGTCCGGGGCTGGCCCCGCCCCTTCCGCTGAAGTCTTGACGCCCCCGCTGCCTGCGGAACTGCCGTTGTACAGCGCGTCTGCATTAGAGCAATACCAGAAATGCCCGCGCCAGTACTTTTATGCCCGCGAAATGGGCCTTGTGGGCGCGCCCACAGACACCGCCTATCCCCGGTTCCACGGCTGCCTGCACGATGCCCTTACCTGGCTGCAAGACCAGCGTCTCGCGGGCCGCGCCCCTGCGGAACCTGCCTTGCTGGCCGAGCTGGAGCGCGTGTGGGCGGAACGCGGCCCCACCGGTCACCGCCATGAAGCCCGGTATCGTGATGCCGCCCGCGCCCTGCTCCGCGCCGCCCACGCGCGTCCGCCCGAGACGCCGGCCCGCCTTGCCGTGCCGCTGATTGCCCATCTCGCCAATTGCCGCGTCCGCGTCTCGCCCGACGGCCTCTTTGACGACCCCGACGGCGCGCTTGTGCTGGCCCGGCACCGCCTGGGCAAAGCCACTGACGACGACCACCGCCACATCCGCCTCGCCCTGATGCGCCGTGCGGCTTCCGACACCGTGCCGGGCCGCCCCCTGCGCATTGTCCTGCGCTACCTGCAAGGCAGTGTGGACAAAGATGTCCCCGGCGACCCGCCCGGCAAGCGCGCCTACGAACCCGAGCGTCTCGCCAAATACGAAGCCGCCGCCGCAGGTATCCGCCTGCGCGCCTTCCCCCCCGCTGCCCAGGGCACCGACACGTGCGGCCAGTGCCCATTCGCCCTCTTGTGCCCGCTTTAGAACAGAGACGAGGAACGGTTCTCACCTCCGCCCAATAACTCCTTCTCCTTGATGGGAGGCGGAGAAGGGCCTCTGATAAAGGAGAAGAGGGGCTTCCCGCGCAATGGAAACCTTGACACCCGTTCAGGCGTAAGTTATAATGAAATGTTGTTTTGCGCAAACATTGACGCAAAACTCCAAGTTTAAACCAAGTCTCGCGTTTGTGGAGAAATCATTGAAGAAGCAGGAACTGCGCTGGAGCCTCATTATCCTTGTCCTCATCGGCCTTTCGGTCTGGACGTTGATCGGCAGGCATTATGACGCCAAGACCCATCACGCCGTCCCCAACTATCCGATCCGCTACGGGCTGGACATTAAAGGCGGCGTGCGGGCGGTCTTGCAGGCCCGCACCGACAAGATGGCGCCGGGCGTGGTGTACGACGGCCCGACCGTGCTGCGCATCTTAGAGAACCGGGTCAACGGGGCGGGCGTTGGCGAGGCCACCGTTCAGCGCAAGGGCGACACGCAGTTTATCATTGAGCTGCCCGATGTCAAAGATAAAAACGCCATCCTGGAGCGGCTGGGCACGACGGCCCAAATGACGTTCTACTATTTTAGAGACGTGCAAAGCGAACGCAACCCCAATGCGCCCATTGTGATGAATGTCCTGCACGATGCGCAGGGCAACGAAGTGTATGCGTTCACGAACAAGACGACTGGGCAGATGTTCCGTGACGGCGCTCAGGTGCGCAAAGATTTCACCAGCCTGCTGAGCCAGGGCACGGATGCACGGCCGGGAGCCACGGCTTTTACCGTGCCCGCGCCGCTGGGCGCAAGCCTTCCTGCGGGAACGCCGACCTACTTCACGCCCGCGCAGCAGACACAGGCGCAGGCGCTGAACAAAGAGCTGACCGCGTGGAATGCGTTTATCGCCGACTCGCCTGTCATCCTGAGCGGCGCGGACATTCTGCCCAAGTCGTCGGCGCACATGGGCGGGCAGCTTGGCACGGAGCCTGCCGTTTCGCAGGTGTTCACGCCCAAAGGGGCGGCGGCCTTTGCCGACTTCACGCGCAACCACACCAAAGAGTTCAACGGTGTCGTGCTGGACGACCAGGTGATTACAGCCCCGGTCATCAACGAGCCGATTTTGGACGGCAATGCCGAAGTGAGCGGCGGCTTCAAGAGCCTGGCGGAAGCGCAGGCCCTGGCGAACCTCATCAACGCGGGCGCATTGCCCGTGCCGCTGGAGCAGGTGCAGACCGAAAGCGTGGAAGCAAGCCTGGGCACGGGCGCGGTGTCGAAGAGCGTCGCAGCGGGCCTGGTCGGGCTGGCCCTGGTGCTGCTGTTCATGCTCATATACTACCGCCTGCCCGGCCTGGTGGCGGATGTTGCCCTGCTGATTTACGCCCTGTTCACATTGGCGGTCTTCCGGGGCGGCCTGTCATGGCTGGGTGTTCCCGCCATCACCCTGACGCTGCCGGGGATCGCGGGCTTTATCCTATCCATCGGCATGGCGGTGGACGCCAACATCCTCATCTTTGAGCGGCTCAAAGAAGAGCTGCGGGCGGGCAAGTCGTTGCGCGGCGCGATTGACGCGGGCTTCAAGCGGGCGTTTACCGCCATCCGCGACTCCAACATCTGCACGGCCATTACGTGCATCGTGCTGCTGACACTGGGAACGGCGAGCGTGCGCGGCTTCGCCCTAACGCTGCTGATCGGCGTCCTCGTGTCGCTGTTCTCGGCAATCACTGTCACTCGCACCCTGCTTTATCTTTTGGTGGACGCGGGCATCGGCAACAACCCCGCGCTGTTTGGCCTGAACGTGCGCTCCCTGGGCGGACGCACGGCGGCGGGCGACACATCGGGCACGCGCGGCAGCATCAATATTATCGGGCGGCGCAGGCTGTTTTACGGCATCAGCGCGCTGATTATCGTGCCGGGCCTGATCTTCTGGGCCATGGGCGGACTGAAGCGATCCATTGAGTTCACCGGCGGCACGCAGATTGAAGTCAAGTACCGCACGCCGGTCACGTCGGCAGCAGTGGAAAATGCCGTCAGCGCCGTCGGCTACCACAAGCCCCATATCCAATTGGCCGACGGCGGCACGTCGGCTATTGTCAGTGTGCAGAAGCGCTCGTCGGTCGCCAACCCCGCCCTGAACCCCGTGCATCAGCAACTGGCGTCCGCCCTGAACACCCTGGGGCCGAACACCGAGCAGCAGTTCGGCAATGTCGGCGGGGTTATCTCTGCCGAACTCACCTCGCGCGCCATCCAGGCTGTCGTTATCGCCTCGCTGCTGATTGTGCTTTATCTTGCGACCGTGTTTGGCGTGGGCGGCTTTGTCGCGGGCCTGCGCCTGGGGACATCGGCGGTCGCCGCCCTCCTGCACGACGTGCTCGTCCTGGTAGGCGCATTCGCCATCTTCGGCTACTTCCTGGGCTGGGAGATAGACAGCCTGTTCGTGACCGCTCTGCTGACTGTCATCGGCTTCTCGGTGCATGATACGGTCGTGATCTTTGACCGCGTGCGCGAGAACCAGCGGCATAAAGCGCGCGGCGAGGCCTTTGAGCCACTGGTCAACCGCAGCATCAATCAGACATTGGCGCGTTCGGTCAACACGTCCTTGACGGTTATCATCACCCTAGTCGCGCTGGTCGTGCTGGGCGGGCAGACCACGCGCCTGCTGAATGTTGCGCTCTTAATCGGTATCATCAGCGGGACATATTCGTCCATCTTCAATGCCGCCTCCATCCTGGTAGACTGGGAAAATTGGCTGGCAAAGCGCCACGCCCGGCGTCCCGTTTTGGCGACCACTTCTCCTGCCACGGCCTCTGTCCTGGAAGGCACGAACGGCGGCAGCGCCCGCGCCCTGCCGCCCAGCGAGCGCACTGTCGCCACGACCGCCCCGCGCCCCGCCGAGCCGCTCACGCGCCCCTCCCGCCCCGCCGCCACGGATGCCACGCGCATCCGCCCCAAAAAGAAAGGCCCCACGCGCCGGTTCTAACACTGGCGTGGGGGCTTAGGTGTGTGAGATGGCACATGCCTTTTGCTGTCTACAGAACTACAATGGTAAGTTCAGCAACACTGATAATCTTGGGCGACATGGTTGACCCAGATGCCATTACTCATGCGCTCGGGTTACCGCCTAGCCAGGCAGTGCGCAAGGGCCAACTCGACCTGGTAATGCCCAGCGGGCGTATCGTGCAGCGCAGCCGCCCCGCCGAATATGGTTTGTGGAAGCACTGGCTTGGAGATGAACTGCAAGCACTTCCACTCAACGAACAGTTGATGTATTGGGCAGATGTACTCGCGAAACACACTGCCACCCTTCAGGATTATTTACGGCAGGGCTGGACAGTTGAACTTAACTGTTGTGTAATTGCTAAGAGACTGTGTAGAAAGGTCATTCTGGTGCTAACCGCCTGAGCATCAGCGCGGATAGGGCGATCTGAATAAGGGCCACGCTCGACGCAGGGCG
>JAABUL010001671.1_pt1 | contig 40555 bp, 3 predicted proteins | sample 5559151 | NCBI WGS metagenome assembly JAABUL01 (sample SAMN10711876, study PRJNA513368) | rock metagenome | isolation source: Antarctica rocks | place: Antarctica: Victoria Land, Pudding Butte sud | reverse complement strand
ATTATAAAGTATCGAAGAAGAGTCGAAAAGATAAAAATTAAAAAAGCTAAAAATAACTATTGCAAAAAATAAAACTTTAGTAAAAATCAATTATTGCTTCTTAAGCTTGCGTCTAGTTTTGATATAAATATTACTAAATCTTCTAATTTTGTATACTCGAAATATATAGATATAACAAAATAAACTTATTATTTCTTAATAAAAGCAATTCTTAATATCTATAGTTAAAAAATCTATACAAAAATATTGCAACAATTTAAAACTCTAGCTAGATAAAGACGCTTGCAATTATCAATATATTATTTAGATAGTTTCAAAATACAAAAGTACGTTTGTGTCTCTATTCTTATTTCTCTACTACTACAATAGTATCTAAATATAGACTAGATTAAACTAAAGTTTGCAACAAAATACAATATAGTTTTTGTTTTGAAAAATATTTTTGCAAGCAATGTTGTTAATTCTATTGTAACTATATATGTAAACATAATACACAATAATAATTTTCTAATAGTGCGAATTATAAGTACAAACAATAGCATAAAGATAAGTCTTTTAGTTATTTTTGTTTGCAAGCAATATAAAAAGCTATATATTGTTGTTTTAAAAATATTACAATTTAGAAATATTGTTGCTTAAGCTACTAAAGAAAAGCGCATCTTAAAACTATAAAAATTCAAAAAATTAATGTTTTCGAAGCACTTTATCAAATGTTGTTAAAATAGCGTCTTAAGTATTAGTTTTGTTAATTCTAATTTATCTTAGATATTTGCTCTTAACAATTATAATTAGTTTGCAATTACTAAAAAAGCTATATTTAAATTTAATTAACTAGCAATCGAGAAAATTGTCTTATAGCAACTATAGAAGAAGCGCAAGAAGAAGTCTATTTTAGAGAATCTTAATTTCTAGCTTACTTAAATATATTAATCTAATATTTATATAAGACTTTATTATAAAAAGATTGCAAAAAAGTACAAAACATTCTATACTTATAATACTTTGACAAAAAAAAATACAAGTAAGTTTAATTAATCTTTTTTAATTTGTTTTAAAGTAGCTTATTAAGTATTTTAGATTCTACAAAAAGATTGTAATGCAAATCAATTATTATAAAATTAAATTTGCTTTTTTATTTTAAATTAATTTTTAACAAAGTTTTCGATTTCTTCTTGTTTGTATTATTGTTAACATTTTAGATATTGTTTAATAAATAGCGCGTTTTTACGATATCTATTCTATTCTTCTAAAATTAATTCTTTTTATTGAAGAGTATATCGAAAAAATATTATCTTTTCAAGACAAATCTTTAGAAACAAATCTCTATTATATAATTCTCAAAACTTAACAATAGCTATTGAAGAAAAATATAAATACTTAGAATCTATCTTTGCGCTTTATAGATTTTAAACGAAAAAACTAGAAATTATTAGTATTAAGAGAAATATATTTTCAAAATTATTAATAACTCAATATTATTCAAATTGATAAAATAACTTTGAAATAATATTGAAAATTTAGTTTTATAGACAAGTAAAATTCTTTGTTAAGATCTTTATCTATTACTTTTCTAGTATTTTATTCGAGATATATATTGCTAATTATTATCTTCTATTGTCTAGCTATACTTGGCATTGCGTTATTTATTATATTGACAATTATTTATAGCTACAAGATTCGAAAATCTTAAATCAAGTAATTACTATCTTTGTATATAAGATTTTAAAGAACGTTTTTTAATTGTTTGTAATATTGCGTCGACTTAAAAGCTTAAATCTACAAAACAAGATACTTGATTTTTCTTTATTAAAGAATTTCGAAAATAGATTAATTGTTAAGTTCTTAACAATCAAAAATAAGAAATTATATTTGATAAAAAATATAAAACAAACATATATTAAATAGCTTTAGCTTTATTGCATATAGAGCGTTATATATTTTTAGAGAAACTCTATAATTAAATAAGATAAAAAAGTATAAATCTAGAAAATAAAACGCTCTAGAAATATTAATTTAGAGCTTCTAAATTCGTATTTGTAGAAATATCAAATCTAGAAAGTAAATCACGTAACTATTACGTGCGCGCTAGAATTTTGGCAAAATCAAGATTATCTTATTATAACTTTTGAAATCTTTCTTTCTTTATCTATCTTTATTTTTATTATTTATTGACAATGTTATTGCGCACTCTCTTTTGCGCGTAGTATTAATATATACTATATTTTAAAACAACAAAGCTTTATCTTCTAGCTCTAGAATTCTTAGTTTTACTAATCTTAAATTCTGTAGAAAATAATCTTAAATATATTAAGCGTCGAATTCTATATTAATTTTTTGTTAACAACTTTTTTGTCTTATCTTTTTAAACTTTTTCTATTGCTTATTTTTTTAGACTTCTTCTATTATTTTATCTTCTTAAACTTTTTTTATTGTTTATTTTTTTAAACTTCTTTTATTGTCTTATCTTCTTAGACTTCTTCTATTATCTATTATCTTAAACTTTACTTATATTAGATATCTTAAATATGCAACATTAATTGTTACTTAAACCATTTTTGTTTAAGTTATAGTATAATGTATTCTCTAGTTCTCTTTGCAATCTCTTTGCGATCTTCTTACTAGTTTTTAAAACGCTTTGTATTAAATTTGTATTGCTTGATATGCTACTCTATATTACTCTATTTCTTCTCTTAAAAACTACATTGCTAAAATAGCTTCTACTAATTAAAAGTACAATCGAAATTAAGTTTATTTAAATATTTGTCAAATACAATATATTTGTAATTATATTAAAATTCGAGTAAAAGACGCAATTTGTATAAGATTTTTCGAAAAATAAAATCTTTTTTTTATTGTTTTGTCTACTTAAAAAAGCGACTATCTCTATAGTACAAATTTGTATAATACAATTAAAGCGTTGTTTAAATTTTTTTCTAATCTATTAAGAGCTTATTTAGTAATCTAGAGTTTTTGATAAACAACATAATTAATTAATACTATATATCTCAATAGTACTCTCTATTCTTTTTGCACAATTTTTCTATCTTTTTTATCAAATATTTGCTTCTTAGCAACGTTGTATATTAATCTTTATTTTCGCAAGCTATTGTCTTTTTGTTTGCAAATCTTGTTCGATACGCTTTAGATTAGTTAGAAAGATTTAAAGCAAGAATATTTTAAAAATATATAGTATTAAGTAGAATATTGTTGCGCAATACATTAAGAAACACAAGTCTATAATTAAAACTTAAAGAAGAGCAATATAATATACAATCGAAAAACAAATAAGAGCTTAGTTTGATATATTTTCAAAGTAGACTTAATTATTGTTCAATAATTAAATTATATTTATAAAGAGATATTACAAGCGCTAGATTTACGCGCATTAAAATGCTATTTCTACAACAATTGCAAAATTTGCAAACAACTTCAATTTTACAATTTTAGCTCGCGCATCTATTTGAGTTAGCGCATCTATTTTCTTAATAATTTTCTATTTTTCTCAAATCAATTCTTTATTTTACAAACGATATATTGAAGAAGTGTCTATAGTAGTATATTATATAGAGTTAATAGAGACTTGATTTATTATATATATATACAAGAATAAATTGGGATAAAATGCTAGTATTATAGAATATTTCAAAATGTAAAGCAAATATCAAAATCAAAGCAATATATACTACTAGTCTAGAATTCTAAAAAAAAAATGCGCAAAAAGACTCTATTCAATATTAATTTGCTCTATTATTTTCGAGCAATATAAATTATAACTACTATCTCTATACGATTAAACTACAATATGCGCACAATTGTAATACAATTAGTTCAATTTAGCACGTGTGCTTGATAGATGTATCAATTGGAAAACGACTTGCGAAAATAATCTATTTTATTTTGCTTATAGCTAAAAGCGCAATATATTAGTTGTTATATATGTTCTTTAAAATTTAGATACATTTGTTACTTCTTATGTTTTGCTCAACAAACGCTTTATATTTTTCGCACAAAATTAATAGATTACGTTTTTTTTGCAAATGGATTGAAGATTTTGTATATTAATTTTCAAGAATATATTTGCTTTCAAGATTGTTTATTTACACTTAAATAAAAATTATATAATTAAAGATCTTACAATATGCAAACAATGCAAACACAGTATCTAGGGCATAGCTTTTACTTCTAAGATAAAACAATCTTATTATTATTGCAAAAACAATTATTAAAACAATTTATATATTTTTGTTACAAAAATTATGCTAGCAAATACAATTGTCAAAAATAATATACATTTCAAGATTATATAATTAAATAATAAAAATATAGAAATATAGAAATTCTTTTTGCTTTGTATATATTGTAAAGAAGAAAGAAAATTAAAGTTGCTAATTAATAGTCTCGATTCTATTAATAATTCTATCGATATTAAAAAGCAATATTATTTTTTGTCTTTGCAATTGTTAAATCGATCTTTTTAGTCTTTTTATTTTAGTAAGATTAAATATTAGTTTTTTTTAATTCAACTTTTTTGCGTCTTTGCGATAGTTAAGAGCTTTCTAATTTTATTTGAACAAAATTGATTGCTATTTAATTGAAAGTTGCGTCTAGACATTGCTTTTAAAGTAGTTAATAAAATTATTTTAATTTTCGAAGTATATTTGCAATCTAGTTTATTGATTTGTTTTGTATATTGTAATAAGAAAAATTAACTAGCACTTATTTTAATTATTGAACTAACAAGTTGATTTATTTGATTATTAATAAGAAAATTTTGCAATAAATAGAAAATCGAAGATTAAGAAGACTAGATAACTTAGCTCTTTTATTAATATATTGAAGTAGAATCTTCTTTTGCTTTGATAACGTGTCTTCGATTGATTACTAATTATCTAATTATCGATTTCTAGTTGTATAATTGCTATATAACTAGTTCTTCGATTTCTTAGAGCTTATTATTAATAAATATTTGTTAAAGATAATTAGCGTTATTCGACGAAAGCAACAAGTTGCAAATAAGATAAACTTAGTTGTTTTTACAATTTATATTAGCTCTTTTAGTAAAGCGTTTGTGTCTAGAATCTTTAACTAAATATTAGTTATTTAATTGTTAATAATTGAAGATTCTAGTTGTTTAAATAGTTAAGAGATTAATTGTTCGACAAGTTTTAGCAACTCTCTAGCTATTGTTTCGACAACATTATAATATTAATATTTCGATTCTTGAAGCAATAATAATTTAGATATTTAAATAATTGATTGTTAGCTTCTATATACTAGAAATTAACGAGAATTTAGCTAATTTGTAGTAATTGTAAGTTTATCGTTAGTTCGATCTATTAATTATGCTCCAAATATTTTGATTAATAAGCAAATAAGTTTCTTGCTTTGTTTTGAGCTTATAATTTGTCAAAATAATAGATAGTAGAACGCTTAATTTCTATATAGAAGCTAGAGCTTTGCTTATCTATATATATTGGTTGAAGCTATTCGAATCGATTACGTAATATTGGGTCGAGTAGTGTTGGACCAAATAGTGTTAACACTAGATTAGATCGATTATAGTATTTCGACAGATTCTAGATTGTTTTAAGATTGTTTGCTTTTTTTTTAAGATAAAAAGCAAAATTTACACATATATTGATAGATATTTAAGTCTGTTAATTGTTAAAGTTTTTGCAAAAACTATTATACAATTAGTTTAATTCTATTAAAATAACAACAATTTTTTTCTTAGTTAGCAATAGATTTTGTTGTAATACTATTAATAGTTATATAGAATTACAATTCTTTGTTTACTGTTATTAATTGTTTTTTAAAATATATTAAATTAATTTTCGAAAAAAAAATCTAAACAATAAAAGACTAAACAGAAATATATTATTGCAAAATCTATTGTTACTAAAAACTATTAAGTAAAATAATCTTAAATTGCAATTTCAAATTTACAAACAAACTCTAAATTATACTATTCAAAAAAAGCAAAATTAAACTAGACTTTACAATTATATACTACTTTTCTGCAAATAGTTAAGCTAAACAAACAAATTAAACTGTAAAAATTGTATTGCAATATCTATTTATCGAGAAATATAAAAAAAATTAAAAGAATTTTTTTTTAAGATTAAATACGTTCTTAATATTGTCGAAAACATATCTATTATTACAATATTTTTTAAGCTGTTATATAATATTATATTGCAAGAACTTTTAACTTTTTTTAATTATTTTTTTGCAATAGTATTATTGCAATATAGTTTATTGCAGATTGTTAATTGTTTCGAAACAAAATTTATAATACAATTAAGTTTGCGTAGACAAAAATAGCTATTGTTTACAATACAAAGTATTGCAAATTAGATCTTTACAACAGTATCTATATCAAAATTAAGAAAATTAAGAAAATTAAATACTATCTATCTGTCGAAAGTTCTAGTTTTAGTACTAAGAAAATCAATTTGTTTAAAATTACTTGCAAGATAAAAGATCTAGCATACAAGCTAAAGTTGTTATTGTATATAAAGATATACAATATTATTTTAATAAAATATTTAGAATAGATTAATTACAATACTTTGCAATATAATATTTTACAATTATCTTTAATAGAATACAAGAATAAGAAATTGTATATAATCGAAAAAGTAGTTAGACAAAAAATAAAAAACAACAAATCAAAATACTTTATAGCCAATACTATAGAAAAAAAAACCGTGTTTTTACCGTAGTAAATCGGTAGTAATACGGTAGTACTACGGTAGTACTACGGTAGAACCCTAATATTGTCACGGTATAACCCTAGTAGCACTATCGTAGAGGGGGGATAATACCAAATACGGTTGTACAATCGTAGTAGATATAGTTTTACCAATTTGGTATATTCTATCAAATCCGTTTTACTACTGTTTTATTACCAATTTACTACGGAATTAATACGGTTGCTAGTCGATTAATTTTTGGTAATACAATAGTGTTATATATGTTTTATTAGTAAATAATTTTGCTTAGTAAGCAAACTTTTTTTAAACTTAGTAAAGTATCTTATTAACTAATATCTAATATATATTAATGTAATATGCACGCGCTAATAGGGGGAATCTGACGCGCGTATATAATTTTGATAAATTACGTAATTTTATTATCTAAAATATTATAGTGTTGATATTCGCGACGCTAGAGATTTCTCGAATATCTTAAACTTTAAATTTAAGATTAAAACATTAAAACATTAAATACAAATATAGTTTAACAACTTTACGACTTAATAAATTAACATTTTGAAAACTTTATTGTTCGACGATATTTTCGAAAACCTCAATCGGGCTAGCGTGAGAACTTCGAAATAAAAAATTAAAAAAATTTTTAATTTTTTTTTTCATAATTAGCATCTATAGGCATACATAGATTCTATAGTAGTAGTGCGATAGTAATACGATGGTACTACGATAGTACTACGGTAGGAATCCCGTAGTAGTAGGATTTTCTTAGTAGTTACACGATAGTACTACTAGCTTACTACTAAATTCGTAGTATAGCAGTAGTATTATCGTTATACTACCGTGTTTTTAATACATAGAGGGGTCTCAAAGTATATTGTTAAGTAAAAAAATCATAGAAAATTTATTTAAGAGCTAACAAAAATTATAGAGACTAATATATTAAATCTAATAGAGTATCTTAGTTAATAAAGATTGATACGTCGATTGTAGTATTATATATTTTTTCAAATATAAAATAATTATTAAAACTAATTTTGTATTTACTTAATATATTTATCTTTTAATTCTATTAATTTTACAATTACTTACTTTGTCTTCTTTGCATTTATTTATTATTTTTAATTATTATTCTTATATATTTATTGCTATAATAATTAGCAACTTAATTATATAAGCAACAGCTCTAAAGAGTGTTGCTTTTAAATAATAAAAAATATAATAATATTTTTGAACAAATTTGAAAACAACTCGATTATCTGCTCTAAAAGAAGTCGAAATATTTTAGTTAATTTTGCACAAAATACAATTAAAAAGCAAAAATTGTTATTGTTTCAGAGTTTACTTAGTATCGACAATAACAAAAAAAAATTATAAGTATTTTATATCGATATTCTATATCAATTTGAACTGCGCAAACAATTATCGCATTATATTAAATAGAATTTAATACAAAATCGACTAAATAGAATTTTTGCAAATACAAAATGCATTTATATACTTAGTATAGTATCAGAATTAAAACTTTATTTGTTAATATAATTTTAATTAACTTCTATATATATAAATTTTTTAAAATTGATTTTGTTAATTCTAAGAAATAATCTATCAATTTTGCGAACAATTAAAAAAATTGCGTTTTTTGCGAAAATTGCAAAAAAACAGTTAAGTTTTATAAAGTTCTTAAAACAAAATAGAAATATTACAAGATTGTTAACTATCGACTTCTTAATAACAAAAGTTGTTTTTCAAACATATTAAAGAAATCTAATTTTAGTAAAAAGTATCTTTTGTATATACGACAAAATAATATAGATTTATTAGACAAGTCAATAATAAACAAAAAAACAAAAAAATAACAAAAGAAAATAAAGATTTTAATACAGTTAAAAAAGAATATTGCAATTAGAAATCTTAATAATTAGATTGTTGTTAATTTTAATTTCTTTACAATTATAGACAAGAACAAACTTATTATTGTTGTTAACAAAAATAATAAGCGCTTTATTATTAATACAATTACTATTAATAAAAACAATACTAAGTTGAAATCGAGCTATTTTGTTATACTTTAAACAAAGATATATAATTGTAACATAATTTAAAATCTTTTTGCAAATAATTGAGTATCTATTGTTAACAAAAACAATAAATAAAATACTAATAAAAATCTAATTAACAATTCTATATATATAAATTCTTATCTTACTAAAGATAATTTAATTTTTGCGCAATAAATCTTTCTCAAACTTAAAGAGAAATTTTCTCTTCTCAATATATATTAATTATAGATAGTAGATTTATTAATTTTTTCGATATTTTTTATTGCAAATACTAATATTTTAAATAGATACTACTCTTATACTACAGTTAGTTAACAAATATTAGTAGCAAATATAGATTCTTTAATATTGTTAGAAAATTTTATATTATCTCTTAATTGCAATTTAGATCTTTTTATTACTAGTAATATATTTGTTTGTTTATTACTTTCTTATATATTGTTTTTCGATTGTAATATATTAACTATAACTGATAAAAATTCGATCGAAAAAAATAAAAAAGATAATAATAATTTAAAATTTGTCGATTAGCTAATATTAAAGCAAGATATCAATAAAACAACAATTTAGAAATAGAATTAGAATTAAAAATTAGAGAATTTCAATTGTCTTTCTTCTCTTAAGTTATGTTAGAAATATAAAGATTAGTTATAAAATAATATTGCGTATTAATTAATTAAAGTTGCAAATATTGTTAAATACTTTAAACTTATTTATAGTACAATTCTACAATTGTTGTTAGAGGGTATTGTTGCAATAAATTAAGATAATTGCAAAGATCTCTACAAAAGACTTTTTAATTTAAATATACAAACTATTAATATCTACAAGACTAATTGTCTCTTCGACGTTAAAGCCAGAGACAAGATTGTAAATTCTCTTGTTAAATATATAATATAGAGCAAGTTTGCAAAAATCAATCTACTTCTTTACAATATATATATTAATATTAACAATTTTGACAATACTATTTAACTATAGCAAGTAACAAACAATTACAATTTAAAAAGCAAATCTTAGTTTCGATTTTTTTTCAGATTTTTTCAGTATTGTTATAAGATATATTATCAGCAAATCTTTTGTTTTTAATTGTCTAGATTTCGATTTCTATATCTTAGTTTTTTATTTTATTTTTAATTGAGATATTAAGAAACAATTGTCTTTTTCTTTATTTTAATAACTTTTTTTCAACATTGTTAACAACATACTATCTATATCAATAATTTTCTCTATATTGATTTTTTTTATATAGATTCTTTTGCGATTTATTTTTCTCGATAATAGTTATTGCAATAACAATCATTTTAATCGACAGCAGTTTTACTCTAAAGACAAGAAGATATTACAATAGTTGCAACATTGCAATAGAGACAATAGTAACAATAGAAAAGATAGTTGCTTCGACATTGCAATAGAGACAATAATAACTAGACTACAGATTTGTATTTAGTCTAGTATCTTCTATAGAAAAAATACATACTTTCTACAATCTATTTTTCGCACTATAGTACTTTGTCTATAATATTAACTATAAAGATCTAAATACAATTACTATTAAAATTGTTATCTATTGTTTCTAATTACAAAAACGCTAGATTGTCTATACAAAGCAAAATATTTTATTATTTTAAATCTAAAAAATATCTACTATTGTATTTGTATTAAACGCAATAATAAGTAAAAAACAATATTTTGTATATACTATAGATATTTTAAGTATTAGATTATACTATTTGAACTAGCAAATATACTTGTAACTTTTTAGATCTATATTAATAAAATATTGCAAAGACTAATCGATGTAATCTGCATAATTTATATAAATAATATACTTGTATACAATAATAATTCGACAGAATACTAATATTATATTAGATAGATACTAAAATATTTTTGCAAATATTTGTTATATATTAATCTAAAAAAGTATAAATTTAATATTATTAAAATTAAATTTCTAAACTTTATTGTATTTTCAAAAGATATATAGATAAATTCGAAAAAAATTAAAACAATTAAGAAATAATCTAAATCGAAAACTTATTACAAACTTCAAATATTTCTAAATTTTGTAAACTTTTATAGATACTTTATATATTACTATTTGAAAAAAGCTGTTTGTTTTACTGATTTATTAAAAGAAAGTAAAAATAACAAAAAATTTAATTTTTTTGTTTAATCGAATAAAGCAGAGCAGATATTCTATCAATTTTGCAATATTTTTATATTAGTTTTACTACTTTACTACTACAATTCGAACAAAAAAATTAGAATAAAGACTAATATATCTAATTTTGCAATTGCAGATATTCTAAATTAACAAAATAACAATAGAAATTAATATCTAATAGTATTTTGATCGCAAAAGATAATTTTGACAAAACAAAATTATAAAATATATAATTAGAAATTGCTAACTATTATAGTTGCTTTCAAGCAATAAAAATACTATCTAAAAAATAATACTTATTCTATTGAGATATAGTTGAATTACAATAATTTTAGAGAGTTTATAAATTAAAAGAAACTAAATTTAAAACAAGTTTGATAAATATTTAAATTAGCTATCTATAATTTTAAAATCTTCTATTGTTTAAATAAAAAAAAATCGATAAATAGACTATTAAGATATTTTAATTATAAAAAGATTTTGCTATTAAATACAAGATTGCTATCGATATTGCAAAATAAACTAATATTGTTATTTAACAAAAATTTGCTAACGCAAAGCAAACAAAAAATATTAGATAATTTAATTTTTGTATTTTAAAATAAGTTAGTGTTGTTATCTAATAGAAAGTTGCTAGTACAAAGCAAACAAAAAATATTAGATAATCTAACTTTTATATTATAATTAGCAGAAATATCTATTAGTAACGCAAAGATTTTGCGACTATAAAATAAAGAGAAAATTCTTAAAAAACTAGTATCTCTATTTTAATTAACTAATATACAAGTTGTTATTTTAAAAAAAGTAGTCAGAAATATATTAGAGAAATTATATAAAAAATCTTAGAAATTAATAAAATTCTTAATAAAGAATTTTTAGACTAAAAATATTTAAGTCGAAAAAATTTAAATTAAAATCGAAATATTATTTTGCTACAAACAAAAGATATAGATTCTAGATTAGAAAAGTCTTGTTAAATATAATAAATTGCTTTATATTTTAAAAAATACAATTATTACTTAGAAAGAAATTAATTTGCAAAAATTATAACAATTTTTTAACAAAATATTTTAAAATTAAAAAAACTCTAAATTTATTTTAGCAAAAATATTTCTAATTTGTTTGCGCTAAACAAATAAAAATATATATTAAAATATATAATATTTTTTAATATATTAAAATATCTTATTATAAATTGTATAATAAATTTCGATTTTTATCTATTGCAAAGAAATTATAGAAAAAAATTACTATAAATTTTATAACAAATTTGTTATTAAACAAGTATTATAAAGTTATATATAATTCGATTTTTATAATAGTCGACTACTATACAAAAATAATTAGATATATATTTGTAATTATTAGAATTAATATTGCAAAATTAGTAAAAGTATTTTTCGATAAAATTGTTTTATATTTCGAAACATTAGCTAATATAGTAAATAATGAAAAAATTGTTTTTACTAGTAATTTCTAATTTGCTATATATTTCTATATACAAATTAGAAAACAATTAAGTACTATTTTTTATTTTTAGATAAATTATTTATTTAATTGAGCAACAAAATTAAACTCTTAAATACTATTTTTATACTTATACTAATACTAAACAAACAAAATAGATAAATTTATTGTTAATAACAAAATTTGTCCACAACAATAACTATTATATTTTAATTTAAACTTAATTGTTCTATTTATTATACAATTATTATTCAAAGATTTACTATAAAATTAAAAACAATTTTATTGAAAAAAAAATACTATTAATATAGAAATGCGTAAAACAGTTTTATAAATTAAGAAAAGTTTTAGGAAAATATTTTAAAAACGCTATTACGCAACAAACAAAATACTATAATAAAAAATATAAATTAAAGAACTTTGCTATAAAAAAATTAATTATATTTTTAACTAGAAATCTAAAGCAAAAGAAATCTAGCAAAAAGATATTGCACAAATATATTAAATTGTTTAAAATTAAAAATAAAATTAAAATACAAACTTACTGTTTTACTCTATTTAATATCTATCAAATTTATAATATATTTTATTTTTTATTTCTAAAGTTATATTTGTATTGTATTAACAATAAGCAAACAAAACAAATATTGCAAACTTCGAAATTTGTTAACAACAAAATTTAATAAAAAATTAAAAAAATTCTAGATAAAACTAAATTAAAGAAACAAATATAGTATAAAATTAAATAAATAACTTAAGACAAAAAGTATAATTAATAGTCAAAAAAAGAATCTCTAGATAATATTAATAAGTTGCAAAAGAATCTTGAAAAACAAGTATACAACAAACAAAAATAAAAAAGATAGTATAATATATATTGCAACAATAGCAATTATATTAATAATAATTTGTTTGATAGAAGATTATGCAATTGTTATTGTACTATTATTGTATAATTAAGTTACAAAAAAAGATTTCTTTATTTTGTTATATAAGATATCAAAAATAATAAAGTTTTTTTTTAATATAAATGTTTAAAATATAATTCGAAAACAAAACTATTTTATTATTATTTATTAATTAACAATATACTACAATAATTTAGCAAATTCTTAATATTTTATCAAATTTATTTTAGAACAACTAAAGACAATACTTGAATTTATTCGAAAATAAATTGTCGAATTTTTTAGAATTAATTATAGACAAGTTTTCAAAATTGTTCGAAGTATTTATATTATTCTAAAAAAAACAAATTGCAAAGAATTTATTTTATACAATTTTTTTTGTTTTTGTTATAGATCTGCTTTTGTTGTTTATATATATTTATATATTTTTTATTTTTTAAAAATATATAAGCAAACAAAATACAAAAAAAATAAAAATAAAAATTAATTATATTTTTATTTGACAACTTTGTTAATAACTTAAAATAGTTAAGAAATTTAATTGCAAAGTTGTAAAATTTTGCAAAAAAAATTTCAAATTTGTTTTATTTAAATTGATAACAAATTTAGAGACAATTTGTTTTAATTTTGTTTTTTTGTTTTTATCGATAATTTGTTTTTGTTTTTGTTTTTATTTTGTTTTAAATTTTAAATATATATTAGTAAAGTATTAAAGAATAGACAAAAATATTTATTTTTAATATTTTTTCAAAAAATAGATTAATTAGTTGTTGTATTTTAATAAAAGTTTTATTTTAAATTATTTTTGTTTTTGCAAGTTTTTGCTTAAGCTCGATTTAATACTTTTAAACAAAAATTAAATTTTGTTTAAATTAACAAATACAAAATTAAGTTTAATCTATTGTTAATAAAATAAACTCTTTATTGTATTGTTAGCTTTTTATTTTGCAAACTATATTTTGTTATATATATTTTATTGTTCTAAAAATTGTATTCTCTATCTCGAGTTTCTTGCAATAATTAATAACAAATTCTTTTATATAATTTCAAAAATATATAACAAACTAATAAATATTAGTAATTGTTATATTATAAGCGTAGACAAAATTTATTATAATATAGCAATTTAATCTACGATAGAAAATTCTGCAACAAATATAAAAACTTCTTTTCTTGCAAATATATATATATTTGTTTACGCAAGACATATATAGAAAATTATTATAGACTGTAATATATTAATTTCGCAAATAGTAAAATATCGAAATTATTTACTCTTTTAATTTCTCGATTTCTTAGAAAATATAGTTGAGAAAAAAGAGAAAAAAGAAGCAAAAAATTTATTAATTTAAGATTTGTACTATATATTATCGATGTTTTATTTTCCCGCTTAGTTTAATAATAGTTTTCTAGAGCTTTCTAAGCTTTCTAAGCTTCTAGAGCTTCCTAAGAAAGTCTAGAGTTAGAATTAGATTACATAATAAACTAAAACTATCTAAATAGGCGAAAATCGTATTTTTAGATTTTTTTTTTAAAATTCGACAACTCAAAAACAATCTTAATCGAGCTTAGCTTTAAAAAGTTTTGATATTTAAAATTTATTATTGCGTTTGATAGTTGCATAGTTGCGTCAACATCAATGTCAAAATTTAATAAATCGCAAATTCGATCGATTCGAACAAAGTTTATTCGAAGAACAAATTTTGATAATTTAACTATCTTATGTGTGCGTTGAGAACGACGTCGATATTTCTAGATAGACAAGTCCAATAATAATAGGCGAGACAAGAGAGACTCTAATTATCTCGCAAAAGTTTAACATTTTGTTAAGAGACGCTTGCAAAAGCCAATTTAGTCTTCTGTTATTAGTATTGCTCAATTAATAAATGTAATACTTAATTATATTTAGAGCTTTACGAGTTGTCTTTGCGTTCGATTTAAGACACAATAACTCTTAACTGCACAATCTTGCTTAGTCTTGCTAGCTTGCTTAGAGCAACTTAGAGTCCCAAAAAAAAACGCCGATAATATAAACTTTATATATTATTATTTCTGCAACAATTTACTTATAATAATAAAACAATTACAATTAAGAAAAATATAAGAAAAAAAAAGAAAAAAAAAGAAAAACAACAATATTTATATTTATAATCTATCTAGTATCTACGCAATACTAACTTTACTTTAAATTCTATTTAAAATTCTAACAATAACAAACAACAAAGCAATAATATATTATAGATTGTTATTGTTGCTATTAAATTGTTTTACAGATTGTATTAAGTTAAAATATAAATTTACTTTTATTAGATAGAAAACTCTTTTTCTTTTAATTCTTAAAGAGATTTAAAAAGATATTTAACAAATTTTTGCAACATTAATATTTAATAGATATCTTTGTTTTAATAAGATTAATACAGTTTCTTATATTACTAAAAATCAGTACTTTAAAAGAAAAAATAACTGTAATATTATAGCGCTCTTAATATACTTGCGTCTCAAAATATAACAGAGCACGTAATCTCGAATATCTATAGAAATTTCAAATAGTACAATATTTCTTTCTAATTAGATAGCAAAAAACGACTTGTATATTATAGAAAGTACTAAATAGAGAGAAAACTTGTTTCTTGTTATTCTTTAACAATTAGTTCTACTACTATCTATCTTATATAGTTGAAATATAGTAATACAAGTCTATTATATCTTATATCTTATATCTTTTATATCTTAGTGCGTTAGCAAGAAGCAAACGCACTTGTATCTTATATACTTATTTTGTTAAATTATTAAAATAAAAATTTGCAAAAAACTTTTTTCTAGTACTTTTAACAATAAAACTGTTGCAAAAAAGAGTAATTTTTAATTCTTAAAACAATTTTGCAATATCTATATAGTTAGATCTTCGAATATTTTAACAGTTTAATCTTAGTTATACAACAATAGAACAACAATAGAAACGTAATCGAAATATAGTTAATTGTTAATTAAATATTAGTTAAACAACAATTGTTTTTTTGTTTAATATTGGAAACTGCAATTTTTGAATAATTAAGCAATAGCTAAATTACAATTGAATTACAATTAAGCAACAATTGCGTCTAAATATCTTGAAAAACACTTAATCTCAATTTGTTAAAAAGCAATAAAATAATAGTTAAAGAGCAGTTTAATTATCGATTAAACAACAATTAAATATATTAATAATTATTAATTGCTTTACAACAATAGAAGATTTTGCAACAATTAATAGCTAAAAAAATAGATTAATAGATAGAAAATCAATTAAACAACAATTAAAAAATAGAATTTTATTTAATATATAGTTAACAACTACAAATATTATTGTTGTTAAACTTTTGTTACGAAAGATTTTCTATTATTATTGCGAAAATCTTTTCTATTGTATACTTATAGTTTCTCTTAGATATATTGTTTTGTTGCGAAAGTCTTCTGTAGCGCTTGTATAGTACTTGAAATCTTTTGTTATACTATCTCTTATCTATAGATATATTATATTTTAGTTATATTTCAGCAGATATTAATTTGTATTCTTTGTTGTTTGTCAATATAATTTGTAAAAAGCATCGATAATATATATATTAATCAAAATAAGAGCAAGAAGTTTGTAAATATATTGTACGAGAATTTATTAATATACAAAAAAATTAAAAATAAGATTGTACAAAAAATTATACAAAGAGTTTTTATTCTTATATATTTGCTATATAATATCTATTACAACAAAAATATATTTTAAGCAATAATATAAATACAAGAAATACTAACTTAGACAACTTTTTCTAACTTTAATTATTATATAATTTTTTATATTGTATATGTATCGATTGTTGTCTTTAATAAATATTAGTTTAATTATAATTACAAGAAACGTATCTAGAATATTAACTTATTAATAAAAACAATTCTATTATATTACTTAAAGCGCTTAAAATCTAAATCAACAATTTGTTTATTATAATCTTATATATAGATATTTAGTAATTTCTAAATAAAGAAATACTAAGACAAAAGTTTTAATAAATTCGATTTTGCATTTATAGCAAATGTGTCGAAAAATCTAAAATTCATTAAAAACAATTAAATTTGTCGATATAAATTATTACAAATTATTAGATAAATTTTGTCTATATTTTTGTTAATTGTTTGTTTGCTTAATAATAGATTTTTTTTATTAATAATAAATAACAGTTTTTAAACAATATTAAAGTTTCTATTAATTTCGAATATATTTTTTAAAATTTAACAAGACTAAAACATATAAACTAACTTATAATATTTTGCACAAAAAAATAATTTATAAAATTCGATAATACTATATAATCTATTATAATTTTAAAAAATCTAAAAAGTATATTAGTTAATATAGATTTATCTAAATATTATTTATATATATTTTATCTTATATATTAGAATATTTATATTTATAATTGTAATATATTTGCGCATTATATTAACAATATAAAGATCAATATATATATTTAACAATATAAAAAATTTCTAAAATTTATTATTTTTAAATTTACAATTTTTTTTTTTTAGTATTTGCAAAAGACTTCGATAATTATATATATTTTTAAAATAATAGAATATTGTTTTCAAAATTCTCGAATTTACTATTAACAATATTAGAAAATATATTTTTTAAAATTTTATATTTTTTATCTACTTTGTTAGTATTGTTTATATTGTTATTATTGTTGCAAGAAATTTTTTTAGAATTTTTTTTAAAATTTTTTGCAATATTTTTTGCAAAATCTATAATATATTAAATAAGAATCTAATATATTTGTTAATTTGTTACTATTATATAATATAGATTTTTTAAATAAATATATTGTTAACTTCTTATTAATATATTGATTTTTGCTATTAAATTAAATATCTTAATAATTTTGTATATATTAGTATTATTTTTTAATATAAATCTAAAAATCTTCTATATATAATTTATATTAAATCAAATATTTATAGTATAAAAACGCAAAATAAAAGAAATTAACAAAGAAATTTGTTCGAACTCTAATAGAAATTAAAATTAAATATAAAATATAAAAGATTGTATATAGAATTAATTTAAAAAAAAGCAAAAATACTAGAATATTTTAATATAGAATTAATTTTTTTTTGCTAAATATTATAGTAATTAACAAGCTTTAAAAAATTCTATTTAATTTTTGCTACTTAAAATATAATATATTGTAAGTTCGAAACAATATTAGATTAAATAAAAAAATTAAATACTAAATTACTAAAATATCGATTTTAATTTTAATTTTTTGTAGATAGATTGTTTTGTTTTTATAAATTAAGTTTTTTATTTACTTTTTTTAATTAATAGTTTCTTAATAATATTTTTTATTGCTAACAATATTAAATTCTAAATCTTTTTGTTTCTTTTTAAAATAGTAGCAAATTTAACAATCTATTTGCGCAAAATAATAAGAAAATTCTTTATTATAAATTTGTTATAATATATTGTCGAGCAAAATTATTTTAAAAGCGCAAACAAATATAGTTTTTCTATTAATAGTAAAATCAATTTCTCTATTTAAATTTTATATAGATTTAAAAATAAATTTTACTATATTTTTAATATTAACTTTGTAGAATTCTAATATAAGAGTAAAGATATTTGCTATTTTATATTGCTTTTTGTAAGTTAAAATAGCAAATATAAAATAAAATATTTTAAGAAAACAATAATTGTTTCCATAAATTTTAAAATTGTCTATATAAAAAATATAAAAAAATAAAAAAATTTATATTTAAAATATGTTAAATATAGTTTTCTTTAATAGATATAGAATTCTTGTTTTTTTTATCAAAATCTCTATTAATATAAACGCAAAGATATTTATTAATTAAGATAAGAAATATACTAAGTTTGTAATTCTCGATAATAAAGAGTTTGTTATTCTTAACAATAAAAATTTTATTAAAATTTTTTAAAAAAAAATAAATATTGTCTATAACAATTTGAAGCTCAAGAACTATTTTATTTTGTTTTTTAAACTCGATATTTTTCTTTTTATAGTTTTTGTTAATAAAAATAATATAACTATACTAATATACAAAGTTTGTATCTAATCTAATTTTTAGAATATTTTTAAAAATTATAATTTTGTATTTTAAAATATAATAGATATTTTCAGAAATAAATCTAATAGAAGAATTTTAAAATTTTAAATATTAAAGCTTAGTAAATTTGTTAATTTAGTATATTATATTAAAATATATTTTAATTTGCAATTTAATAACAAATAGAATTGTTTATATAAAATTAAAAAACTTATATTAGTATTATTATATTAAATATTCAATTTTTTTTATTATTAACTTTTTAGTTTTTTAACAAGAGAAAATAATTTCTCTATTGTAATTTTAATTGCTTTTTGTATTAATTGCAAAAAAAAAATATATTGTTAAATCTAATACTTTAATATATTAAGTTTTTTTTAAAAAAGTATATATAGAATTGTTAACTTTAATAAAAGTATTATTTTTTGCAAAAAATTTTAATATTTAAATTTTTTTTCTAAGTTTAATATAGTTAGCTTGGAAATTATCTAACTTCTTAAATTATAAATCAAATATAAAATAAAGTAATAATAATATAACATTTTTTCTTTCTTTTTTTTCTACAATCTCTTTTTTTGAATTGTTCGATAATATAGATAAGATATTTTTAATAGACAAATAGTATAATAAGAAACAAAAATAAGAATTTACAACAAAAACAAATACTATAGAAAACTTTTTTTGATTTTTGCTTTTGTTTTTTAGATTTTTTATATATTAATATAGAGTAAGACTTTGAATTTTTTAAAAAATATTATAATTATTATTCTAAGCTAATTAGCAAATATTTAAAATATAAGATTATATTTATTAGAAAAAGTTTCAGCAACTTAGTTTTAATTTTATTTTTTAATTTATATTTTATTTTTAATAGTATATTTATTTTTGATAGTATTTTTTGTTTTATTTTTGTTAATAGATTTCTATTAATATACATTAAATTCTTTTTATTACTATTAATTTCTATTATTTCTAAATTTTGCGCGCTATTATATTTTGTTATACTTCTATTTCTACTATTATTGCAAAAAGCTTTTTTTTCGATTATTTTATTATTGAAATTACTATTGTTAAAAACTTTTCTTTTAACTATATTAATATCTTGACTATTGCTACAAAAGATTTCTAATTTGTAAAAAAATCTAAATATTTAATAAATAAAGTTTTTTTGTATAGTTTTTTGTATAGTTTTTTGTATAGTTTTTTTCTAAATTGTTTGTTAATTTTTTTTGCAAAACAAGTTTTTTTCTTATTGCTTTATATTATAGATATCTTATTAAAAGAGTCGAATTAATAGAGAGAATTATAAATTGTAAAAAAATCGATCGATAAAATAATATTAGAAAACAAATAATTATCGAATTAAAAAGTATTAATAATAGAAATAGAATTATCTATAATATATATAAGTCTTATTAATATATTAATATAGTAACAATATAGTATTCGAGATATTATAATAATTACTTTAGACTTTAACAATTAATAAAAACAACAAGCAAGAATATTAATTTAATAGAGAAAATTGCAATAACTAAAAATTACTTCTTATTGTATTAAATTGCAAAAATAATTAATATATTAATTTAGCTAAACTAAGATATATAATCTAAATTGTAACTTTTAAAAGTTCTATACTAATATCTACAAATAACTTTGTCTATATAACTATTACAAATAATAATCGATCAATTTTCTTAAATTATTTTTTCTCTTCTTTAATATTTAGTCTATTCTGTTAAAAGCTTTAACTATTATTATATATTATATATATCTTTTTATATAGTATCTGCAATAGATATATTGCAGAAAATTTCTACAATCTTAAATTAAAAAACTAATTAAATTAAATTAGTAACTATTATATTGTATACAACAATAGCAAATACTTATTTTGATCTTTTTTGTCTATTAAATATTTATTCTTTCTTATTTTTAATATAATTTTCTTAATAACTATTTTTATTTCTAGTATATTAGAAATTTTATTTGATATAAAAATAATATTTTTTAGTTAAATTAATTTTGATTCTTGTTAAATTTAATTTTTAATATCGATAGTTGTATTTGAATCTTCGATTTCTAAATTCTCAAAAATTAAACAAATAAATAAAAGTATTATTTCTAAAATAGCTTTATCTATAATTTAATAAAACTCTATATTTAAGAAAACATTATATAGATAATATTCGAGAATATAAATAATTGCTATAAGACTATCTACTTGTTAAAATTAATAAATATATTAATTTTTAATTAAAATATTATAGTATAATTTCAAAAAATATATCTATTAATATAGAGATTGCAAATTTAGTTTAATTAAATCAAGACTATATATAGAAATTAGAATTATTTTTGAAATTAAAATTTTCTATAAAGATTTAAATAATTTATTTTTGCTTAACTTTTGTTTAATATAAAGCAAAAAAATAGTTTTGATATTAATAAATAAATAAATAAATATATATATATAGAGTGCAATTTTAGAAAGTTAATAAAAAATATTTGTTTTTTCTTAATTATAAACAATCTATAAAGTTAAAAATTAATAAAGTATCTATTAAAGATTTTAAAATTTAATTCTATTAAAAATTTTATATAGTATTAAAATATATTAAAGTTTTTTGCAATATTTTTTGTATTAAAAGTTTTTTGCAATAAGAGATATTTACTTAAATACAAAAATTGCGCAATAGCACTTGTATTTTTAATACTTTTTTTAGTATTTTTTTAGTATAATTAGTCGAGTCTCTAGTATTAGTTTTGTTAAACACAATTTATTAAACTATTCTATATAGTAGTTGTTTTTAGTAGAAATTATTTTAATACTATTAATTTTAAGTTTGTTTATTTTATTAATTGCTAACAATTAATTTTACAATATAAGTATAATTAATTTTCGAATTATATCGAGTATAATTTTTTTTTTTTTTTTTAAAAAACAAAAGTAAGCAATTTTTCGATAAATATATTTTTAAATTATTAATATTCGATTTTTTTATTTAATAAATAGTTGCAATAGACAAATACAATTTAAATCTTTAATAAATAATTATCGATTACTTTCTTAATCTTAAAAACAATTATTAATAAATAAATATAACAAATTATATATTGTTTCTATATCTAATAAATACAATAATTTTTTTAAATATTACTTTAATATAAGTTGTATATTTAGTAATTAACAATACTAGAAATAATATATAATTAAACAGCAAAATAATTGTTTAATAAAAAATACAAATTAACAATTAATTCGATTTTTATTTTCTTTAAGATCTAAGAAATTTATTAGAATTTGCTATTAGTATATTCAATAAACAATAAAAGATCTTTAATATTGTTCGAATTGTTAGATATTAAAATTTTAGTAATTAGAATATTAATAAAAATAGAAAGTTATTGTAGAGTATAATTGCTATACAATATCAAAGATTTTAAAAATTGTATTTTGTTAATAATATTAATATTAAAGCAGTAGAACAAATTGTTTAATTACTTAATATTAAGTTTAACAAATACTTAATTTGCAATTATATAAATTTAGTTATTTTTTATTTGCTATTTCTGTTAAGTTTTAGACTTATAACAATATATTTATATAGTAAAACTAAATATAATAATAATATTTGTTTGCTTCTTGCAACTATCGAAAATTTTTTAATTTTTAATTAAATACTTGTTAATAGTTAATTTATTTGCTACTAATTTATATTGTTAAGTATTTCTATAATACTTTCTTATATTAAATTAATCTAATACAATTAAATAAATTTGTTTAATTTATTAACTAATAAGAGTTTTAAATACAAGTATCAGAGTTAATCAAATTATTAATCAAGATTTGTACTATATAATATTGAAAGATTTTTGTTTCTTTATCTATATATATATTAGTTTAGTATAACAATAATATTTAGTATTGTTAAAAACTTTACTATTTGTTTAACAATATAAAAAATTTAAAACAAATTATAATTGCAAAAAACTTCTTTTAATAAAAGTTTTTTACAATATAAAATAGATTAAAAGAGTTTTTTTAATAAGAATAAAGTCTTTAATAGAATAACTTATTTATAACAAATAGATTACAATAACTTAAATTTTATTAAGATTTATTATATTTGTTAGAATATAGTCTCGAATAGTAAGATTTAATAAGAATTTGTATATCATTTTAATTGCAATAGATTGTTAGAAATATATAGTTTAACTTAATACTATTTCTAAAATTTAATAGATAGTTGTTTTAAATTTGTATTATATAATTTATAGTAGAAAACAACTTATTTTTAAATTATCTCTCTAATAGTTTTTATTGTTAACAAATTGCTATTGTTTGTCAAATTTAATTGTATAAGCTTTGTTAAAAAATAAAAAAATAAAGTAGTTTTAATTTATTTTAGTAGCTATTATTTTAAATTAAGACTAAGACTCTATATTAGTAGTATAATAAAGATTTTGTATTATTTATTTAACTTGTTTTTTAATTTGCAATTATTCGATTATCTTTACAAGAGTTATATTAATTAATTAATATATTTAAAAACAATAGTTGATATTAAATTTATAACTATTGTATTTTAATTGTATTTGTTGTATATTAATAAATTGCTAAAAGAATTTAACAATTAAATTAAGATTGTTATCTTTAACAATAAATAATAAGTATAGAAGATTTTTTATTATTAAATGTTATTGTAGTATTATCGACAATTGTATTAAGATTTTTGTAAAAAAACTACAAATTGTCTTTAGATAGAAATAAGTTTGTAATAATTTTGTCTAAATTATATATTTTAAAAATAATTGCAAAATAATCTAATAAATTTGTTTTAAATTTTAACAGTATAACAGCAAACTAAATTTAAAAGAACAAATTAGATAGCTTAAATTATTTTTCGAAAATTTTAGTTTTTTGCAATATTAATTTTTTAGTGGCATACGCAGAAATTAGATAATATTTAGTATATTTAACAAGAATTTAAAACTAATTATTAATAATTGTATTTGTTGATCATTTTTTTGTATTGTTTTTGCAAAATTTGTAGAATAGCAAAACTAAATAATCTATCTGCTATTAATTATTTCGATTTTTCAAATATTTGTTTTTAGAAAATTTATTATTGTTTAGTAAGTAATTTGTTAGCAATAAAACAAATTTCTATTAGATTGGTATCTATTTTATATTAATACAAAATATTTTTGTTATTTGTTTTTTTCTAAATAGATTAGATCTACTTTTTAATATACTTTATAAAATAAAAGAAAAAATATTTGTAAAAATCAATTATATAGATTTTTATTTTTTTAATATCGACAAAGTCTAGAATTTTTTATAGTTTCTTAAAATAATACTTTACAATAACTAGATTATAGATATTAATTAATTAATTAATTAATTATATTAAAGATACTTAAAAGTGTATAAAATATAAATTTGTATTGCAAAAAATTGTTAGTATTATAAATTTTGCAAAAGACTTTTATTATATTTATTATAAATTAAAAATAAAGTCTTTTATATAGTAATTTAAGTAATAGACAAATAAAAATAAAAATATCTTAATAAAAAGATAAAGAAGTCTTTTGCAAAGTACTCTAAATTATTAAGATAATTTAGTATATAGATTAGTATATTTAAAATTTAGAATAAATAAATTCGAGTTTTGAGTTATTTATTTTAAATATTTTTATATTAGTTTAATAATAAAAATCTCTATTTACTTTAATAAATTATAATAGTTGCAACAAATATATATAAAAAATATAATTTGCAATTTTCGGAACTTAAAGAGAGTTATTATTAGAAAGATAAAATACAGATAATTAAGAAAATTATAATATTAAGAGTAAAAAGACTATAATAAATATAAAGATAATAGATCGAAACTCAATATTATAGTAAATAATATAAATAAATTTATTAATTTTAAATAAGAAACTATCGAAAAATCTTATTGTATTATTTGTTTATTCTCTTAATCTATAGATAATTTAAAGTATTCTATATATATAACAAATTTAATTAGAACAGTATATTTATACAATATCTATATTGTATTAAAATATTTAATTATAATATTTAATTATATTTTTTTAAATTTTTCTAACTCTTTTTAGATATCAGAACTTTGTATATCGAAATATCGAAAATTAGTATTTATTATATTTGTTTGTCTTTCTTTTGTTAATAGAATTTTCTTATTCTATATTTATATTTATTTTATTTTTATTAAGAGTTCTAAGCAGCTTTGATATTTTTTTGTATCTTTTGTATTTGTTTCAACGTCTAGGGCTTTCTACTAATTAAAACAACAGTTGTACAACAGTTGTACGTCGATTGAACAACAGAAATCTAGATATTTTATAGTTGTTTAACGGTTGTTCAACGGTTTGAAGCTAGAAATTTAGATTTTTCCGTTGAACAACGATTGAACAACGGTTGCACAACGGTTGTTCAACGGATAGATGCCTATAGATGCCAATTTTTATATAGAAAATTTAAAAAAATTAAATTTATTTTTTAAGTCTCGAAGCTAGCCCGATCGAGGTTTTAAGTCTTGGCATGTCGAGTAGTAAAATATTCAAATCGTTGATTCGTCAATACGTCAAGTCGTTAAGACGTTTTTCTATTAATTCTATTAATAGTTTAGAGTTTAAACTTAAATTTAAAGTTTTGATTTATCTCGGGAAGTCTCTATTTTAATTACTATCAACACTATCAAGTTATAAATAGAAAAATCACGTGATTTACGAAAAACATATACGCGTAAATAATTCCCTAATCTATATCCCCTCAATATCCTCTCTATATATCTCTCTACTACTCTAGTACTTAGGAAGTCTAATTAATTAATTTTTTTCTTCAATTTAATAAATTTTTTAATCAACCGTTGAACAATCGCGATTCAACCCTAAAACCTATTTTTGCGGTTGGTGGTTGTTGGGGCAACCAGTCCGTTGAACAACCGAAATTCAGAATTTTCCTAGTTGTTAATCGGTTGAAAAACGATTTTTCGTCGGTTTTAGCATGGTTTTTCGACGGTTTTTCGACGGTTTGTCGATGGTTGTACAACGGTTGGACAACGGTTGAATTTTTCACCAGTCTGGCTATACAGAAATTTGATAAAATAAATTATAAAAAACATTTATTGCAAAAGACTTGTATTGCAAAAGACTTGTATTGCAAAAGATTTCGACAAAAAAAACTTTTATAAATACAAATATCTTAAAGTTTTCTGCAGAGAGATACAGTTAATTATATATATTATTAGATTATTAGATATTTTTAATATCGAGATTTAAATTAAAGTAAACAATATTGTCGATATATCTTGTTTAACACAACTTTATTTTTTTTTGCTTTTTTGTTATATTGTATCTGTTACTTCAGTTTTGTTTTACAATAACGATATAAAAAAAAGCTAATCTAAGAAGAAAAATCGATAAATTAAAGAAAAAGATAGAAAACAAAAAGAGAAAAATAGCAAATTTAACAATAAAACTGAAAAAATAGAAACAGCAAGATATTTTCGGAATACTAATAGATAAGTAGATTAAATTATAATTTAAAACTGTTGTATTAGTAGAAAGAAATCAAATATAGTAACTTGTTCTTACAATATTAATAGTACAAGATAATCTTATTAATATCTTAAAAAAAAACAAAGTTGAAATAAAATTGCTTTTATTAATAATAATATTAATCTCTTACTTATAGATTATTTATATTGTTTTAATATCGAATTGTCGACTACAATATTGTTTGCTAAATAAATTACTTAAATTTTAAATAGAATATAATACTAAATACTACAGCTTTTGCGCTAATAAAGATAGCTAATTAAGTTATAATAATACTGCGCGAAAAGTTTCTTTCTAAAGACTATTTAAGATACTATTAAAGCAATATAGTACTATATCTAATTATATATTGAGTACAACAAATTGGAAATTATTAAAAGATAAATTAGTACTAACAACTTGAAATTATAAACAACAATAAAAAAGAAATAAAAATAGAGATTTTAATAACAATACTAAGAATTTGTTTTCAAGTTATAAAGTTTTAAAAAGACAAACTATAAATAATTTATCTATTTTTGTAACAATAATTATTTAACAATAAAATTAGATTAATATATATACTATTAAACAAAATATATAGCTGCAAAAAATTTTAAATAACAAAATTTTGTCTAATTTTATTAATAAACAAACTGTAATATTAAAAACTTCTACTTAATTTTTGATAAAAAAAACTATTTTGAAATTTTCTATAACAATTAAAATTTTTAAAACAATTAAAGCAGCTAAAGTTTTTGAAATATTTAAAGTACTTAGAATCTTTATTAACAATATTTAGAAAGTTGTTAACAACAATAATAGAATTTCGAAAAAGACTTTTTTGATATTAAATATTTCTTAATTTATACAAAATTATAAATAGATTAATAATAAGAAAAAGAGAAATTCGATAATAAAATATATATATACTAGTAAAAATAAAAATAGTTAGACAAAAACAAAAATATTTTCGAAAAAATATTTTAGTTTAGTATTAGAGTTTTCTGTAATTTTTTAAAATTTAAAATTTATTCTATTGTTTTGTTTCTTAATATTTAGAACAATATCTTATATATTAAAGTTTATTGCAAGAATTAATAATATAAAGCAATCTACAGCAAAAAATAGAATTGTAAAGCTTGCTATCGCAAAGTCTATTACTACAAAGTCTATTATTGCAAAACTTGTTATTGCAAAGTTTACTATTAAAAAGTCTATTATTGCAAAGCTTATTGTTGCAAAGTCTATTATTGCAAAATATATTATATAGAAATCTTTTACAATAATTGCTCGATTATCGAATAATTTTTACAATAATATTATATTTAATATAGAGAATCTATTTTGCAATTAAACAACTTTTATATTTACTTTAATATTTGACAATTACAATACTAGTTAGAGTTAAAGCAATAAAAAATTATAAAATAAAATAGTATAAATAGATATAGTTACTGTTTTTAAAAGTAAAGTTTTCGACAGATTTAATACTATAATTTGTTAATACTATTTTATATATTTTAATAGAAATAACAAAAATAAATCTATTTATACTATTTTCTCTAATCTTAGAATAAACAATTTTCTCTACTTAAAAGCAACAAAAAATATAAAAAAGAACTTTAAATAATAGAAAACTAATATTCTAAAAATAATAATTAAATTTTTGCAAATTTAATTTTTTTTTAATAGACAAATTAATTTGTTATCGAGATTGTATATTTATAAAAAAATTAAAAACAAATTGTTTAGACAATTTTAATACAATTAACTAAAAAAGATATTTTTGTTTAAATTATATATTGTTAATTTCGACAATATAAGTTGAAAAAAACACAAATTTTTTTGCTATAAATTAAATATATTTTATTGTAATATTAACTAATTTTATTTTGTAGATTTTTTTATTTAGTTAATAGTTCTACAATACTTAATAAATTTAATAAAAACTTTACTAAAAAACTCTATTTTTATAAAGTATATAAGAAGTTATTTGTTTAATATTTATAATAGTCTATATAACAAAAATAATTTCTGCAATTAAAATATAAATTAATATAAAAAATATATAATACTATATTAAACTTAAAACAAAAAAAAGATTTATATAAATTTTAATTTTAACTTCAATATCTTTTTAAGTTGTTAACAATATAACAGATAGCAAAAATTAATAATAGCAAAGATATATATATATAACTATAATATCTACACAAAATATATAATATTATATAATATATAGTTAGATATTTTGCAAAAGATTTCTTTGATTTTTTAATACAATATAATATATTATACTTTAATACTCTATTTCTTTTTGCAAAAACTTTAGCAATAGTTTTATTTGCTTTATTATATTCTTAACTGCAATAGTAACTTAATATATATAATTTAGAATTATATATTAATATTTTGTATAGTATTCTAAAGAACGTTTTTTTGTTATTATCTTTTATTGTTGTTCTTTGTCGAAGTTTTTTGTCGTTATCTTGTATTATTTTATTGTTTGTTATTATTAGAGTTCTAAATAGAATTTAAAATAAAGTTAGTATTACCCAAATACTAAATAGACTATAAATATAATTTTTTTTTTCGTTTTTTCTTCGTTTTTTCTATATTCTTCTTAATTGCAATTGTTTTATTGCTATAAATAAACTGTTGCAAAAACAACAATATATAAAATTTATATGTATAGTATAAATCTTAAATTAACATATCTTTTATTTCTTCTTTTTTCTTTAAAAGATTAAAAAATTAAAAAATTAAAAAATTTAATACTTCATTGTTTGCGAAACTAATATATTACAACTTGTAATAATTTTTTATATATAATTTGTATAAAAAATATATGGGCATATAGCTCATCCCGGGTGCGATTTCTGCACCCGGGGTAAGCTGCAACCCGAAAATATATATATATTTGCAAAAAAAGAAATTCCTATATTTGTTGTAGAATTTTTTACTATAAATTAAATTGCTATATTGCAATAAATTTTGTCTATATTTACAATATAATAGTTGCTAATTTATTAAAACTTTGCGCTAAATATTATCGAATTTTCAAAAAAATAAGTTTTCGAAAAATCGATTTAATGGCAAGAATTTTAAAATTAATATAGATCTGCTAGTATTTTACAGCAGATTAGCATAAATTTACAAAACTAAAAATAGATTTTTTAAACTATAATAGTATTGTTAGTTATATATTAATTTGTATAATTTGTATTATTTACTATCAATATAATACAAAGCAATTTGTCTCTATAATATAAATATATATTATTTTTCTTATCTATAATAGAATTCTTATATTAAGTATATTTTCTAAATCTAATATTGATATCTTTGTTGTTATTATTATTATTATTAATTGTAAGTTTGTTTAGTTTGTTACCAAATATATTAGCAAATATTACAATTTCTCTATATTGTTATTATATATATATTAGTATTATTTTCAGTTAAATTTGTAGCAAAATCTATTAAATTATTAAATAGAAATATTAATATAGCTTTTTCTTTTTTTTAAATTAATATTGTTGTTTATAATAAATATATATTATATAAGATTCTTATATTTTAAAAGAAAACTTGCAAATAAGTTTTTTAATAATATACAAAAAAGAGTATTAGTCTAAGCAAATAAATTAATATAGAAAAAAGCAAAAAAATTCTAAAAAATTAAAATTGTTTATATACTGTACGACCAAAGACTATAGTTATTTACCCGATATTCATCCGGAATATTGCCGAAATATTGCCGAAATATTGCCAGGATATTGCCAAAATATTGTCAGAATATTGCGGTTAAATAATGGATAGATAACTGGCAAAAATCAATTATTTAATTGGAAAGTGTTGGATAAATTCTAGGTAAATTTTGGATTTGCTTCAAATAAACCACACGCGAGTTAATAACTAAAACAGCAATATTTCGGGTAAATTTTGGGTAAATTTTGGGCATAAATATTACTAGTAATAATTTTTCTAATTTTTTCTTTAAAATAAATAGACTAACTAATATAGTATTAGCAATATAAATAATGTAGTACGTACACGCTAGTAGGGGGGGTCTAACGCGCGCATAGAAATTTCGTAAACAACGTGATTTCGCAATTAAATATTTGTTAGCGTCGATAGTCGCGAAGCTAGAGACTTCTCGATTTTCTTAAACTTTAAATTTAAGGTTAAAACTTTAATTTAAAAATGAAACAATGCTTTAACGACTTGATGTATTGACGAATCAACGATATATATAGTTTACTATTTGATATGCCAAGCCTCGAAATCTCGATCGGGCTAGCGTCGGGACTTGGAATTTTTTTTAAATTTTAAATTTTTCAATATTTCAAAATTAGCATCTATAGGTTATAAAGTTGCTATATAGCGATTGATTGTCGATTATCAATCAGTTTTCTAATTAAAAGTTAATCGGAAGTTAATCGAAAGTTGATTGGAAATTAACCAAAATAGAAATATTCCAAATAGATTTTGGATAGTCTCCGGATTAATTTCGGGAAAATAACCCTATAGATGGGCCTGTAAGTAGATTATAATTATTTTTTTAGTATATTTTTTTAATATATTAAGTTAAAAATTTTATTTTATTTTAATTGTTTAAAAATATATTTTAGCAATTATTGCTTAACAAAAATTTTGATTTTCGAGATTATCTATTTTGTCTTAAGACAAATATTATTAATTTATATAAAAAATATGTTTTATAAAAGTATCTAATCATTATAAATTACTATTTAATTTTTCGAATTACTGTTGTATAGAATTCTCTTAATATTGTTTTTATTTTATTTTTTAATTCTAGAAACGCAATTGATATAAGTTGCAAAAATATAATAATATAATTAATTTTAATAACAAATTAAATTAAATTCTAATTATAATTCTATTTCTAATTTTTTATTATATATATAAACACAAGCAAAATACTGTATTTAGTTATAAATAATTATATATTAATTTTGTAAAAATATATTAAAATATATTTACAAAATTCTAATTAATTTACTTAAAAAATAATCTTTTCTTTTTAAAATTAAAAAAACAATTTAAAATTTATAGATTTAATTATTTGTTATATTTTAAAAATTTTTTAATTAAATTTTTGTTAATACTTTTAACTGTTATAATCTTAATATTTTAAATTGTATTTAAAAAAATTTGTAAATACTTTGTGTTAATTTATTATACTAGAATAAAAAAATCTATATAATAAAGATATAAATTTAATAAAATTAATAGCAAAATTACTTTTTTGTTTTTTAGTTTTATTAGAAATACGCAATATATAAAAGCAAGAAAATAGAATTTTCTTAATTTTGCTATATAATCTAATTACGCATTATATATTTAAAAAGTATAAATTTATATATATATAATTTTGCAAAATCTTAAGTTTTTTTTCGAATATAATTGTATTTATGCTTAACTAATTTGTTACAATCTTTAGACAAGAATTATCAAAAACAAATATTATAATATAAGAATTTTTATATTTCGATTTTTGCTATATTTTAAAAATAATAAGATTTTTTAGAATTATTAATTATATATATTTTGTTAAATTATTAAATATTAGTTTTCTATTTATATTGTTTTTGTTATAATTATTAACAAGTTTTAGAACTAATTTCTTTGTTATATAGATATAGATATTTAGATTTGCAATTGTTTTAGTTACAATTAGTTCTATATAGTTTTGTTTAAAAAAAAATCTATATGTTATTGTTTTTATTAAATTTTACAGCAAAATTAACAAAATTTGCAATATTTAATAGATATAAATACTGCTTTATTATCTTAAAAATACAATATAAATAAAGAAACAAAATAGAGAAATTTTGTTTTTAATAGACTGTTATATATAATAAAATACTGTTAATATACAAAAAATAGATATATTTGTTTATAATTTTTAATACTATTAGCAAGTTTTTTAATTTTCTAACTTTTATATTTAGCTATTTTATTAATTAAAGTTTTTTTTTCTATTGCTGCTATTTTGTTGCTTTTTAAATTGTTTTTATTATAGAAATTAATAATTATTTATTTAATTTAATTTTTTTGTGCTTAGATAATTATAGATATTAGATATATTTAATTAATTTGCAATTAAATTAATTAAAATTTCTATTATATAACAATTAATATTTATAAAATTGTAATATTAGAATATATATTTTTACAAATAAATATAATTATATTGTATAAAATTGTATTTATATTTCTATTTATTTTATATTAATTAATTATCTTTTAATTGTATATAGATAGACAGATATTTAAATTATTATTTAATATATTTATTAGAATTTACTATTATATAGATACAATTATATTCTATCTATTAATATATTTTTAAAATTCTGAAATTCGATTATATATTTTTGCAAAAAATATTAATTTTATTGTAAACAATATAACTATAGAAATTAAAATAGTATAAATTTGTTACTACTAAAATTAATTAAAACTGTTTAATAAATATATATATAGTATTATTAACTTTAGTTAGTATATTTTATTTAAAAACAATTTTTATATTAAATTCTATTTTGCAAATTGTTTTTTTTTAATTGTATAGATTTTATTATTGTTTAAATATAAGTTAATAACAATTTAAAATATTAAAATCTCGAAATTACTTAATATTGTTATTGTTTATTTTTAAAAAAAATTTATTCTATTTTAAAAAAAATTTGAAATTTTCTAAATAAATATTAATATAATTTTTACAAAAATTTACAAAAATTTTTAGATTTTTTTTAAAAACAATTTTTTTTATATTTTTTAGAAATTGAGCAAATTTTAAACTAAATTGTAAACAATTTTTTTTTCAATTTTTAATTAATTTTTTTTTATATTTTATAAAATTCTTTTATTTCTTTATTAAGTTTTTTAGTATTTTATTAAATTTTTTTATTTAAATATTAAATATACTCTATTTATATTTTTTAGTAACATAATTAATACTGTAGTTTTTTTAATAATTAGCAATAAACTCTATATTAAAAGTATATCTATTAATTTTGCAAAAAATTTAATTAAATAATATTAAAATAGTATAGATTTTTTGCAAATTATAAATTAAGTTTTAACAATTCGAGATTAATTTTTTAGTATTATTTCTATTGTAAAAAATATTCTAATAGAATTTAATAATTAACTAGATATATAAATTAATTAGAATATTAATTTTAGAACAAGTATTAATTAAGATTCTAATTAAAAGTTTTTTTGTATTTAAGCAACTAATATTGCGTAGCAAAAAACAAAGAAAAATAATTAAATTACTAGAATTATTTTTAGAATTAAGAAATATTAATTGTATAGCTTTGTTAATACTTTTCTTAAATATATTAGCAATATATATTCTATAGTAATTGAGATTATCAAACTAGTTTAAAAAATAAATAATATTAATAAAGTAATTAAATATCTCGAAATAACAATATATAATTATTATTTTAATTATACTATTAGCAATTAAAAAATTGATATATTTTTTAATTTTTTAAAATTCGACTTTTAAGTTGTATTTAATTAAGACTAATTTAATTAATTAATATTAATTAATTAAGAATTAGTTAATATTAGTTTGCAACAAAATTATATTAGTATCTTTTTTGTGTTATATATTGTTAACAATTTATCTGTTTAATTTACTATTTTTTGTCTTAGTTACAATTGCTTTTAAATTGTTAAATTGTTTTTATTAAATATAAAACTAAATTTAATTATACTTAAAAATAATACAATTATTTAACTATTAATAGAGTAGTTTTTAATATTTTGTTTTTTAATTAAAAGATTTTTACAATCTCTTTTCTGCGTTATAATATCGATTAGTTAATAATTATATTCTAAATAGTATTTTACTATTATCTGAATATTTAATTTGTAATATATTATATTTTTTTTTAAAATCGAAATATTTGCAAATTTCTAAATTAGAATTTTTGCAAATTTTTAGATTAAAGTTTTTAAAATTGTTTTTAAAGCGCAACAATACTTATTATATATTTTTAAGAAAGATTTTAGTAAATTGAGATTCTAATTATAGTTAGACTAAATCTATACAAATTAACAAATTAAATTTATTTAATAAAAATACAAATCGATTTAATACAAATACAAATCTATTTAATACAAATACAAATAACAATTTTTTTAAAATTGCTACAAAATATATTTTAGTTAACGTTATTTTTGCTGCAAGTTATTATATATATATAAATATTAATATAGCAATTTGTTATAAAATTAATATAACAATTGTCTATATTCTAAGTTTTTTAAAAATATTTAATAGAGCTCTCGAAGTCTTAAATTAAGACAAAAACAAAAATAATTTATATTGTTTTTATTAAAATAGACTTGCAGATTTGTTAAATATTAAAATAAACAACTCTTTAATTGTTAATAAAATATTTCAAAATATATTTTTTAAATCCATTAAATTTTTAAACAACAAATTTGAAATTAAAACTTATGTTTTTTGTACTAATTATTGCTCTTTTAATTTTAAGAAAATTTTTAGATATTACAAATTTGTAAGAGCTAATTAAAAACAAATTACGCTTTTTAACCTAAAAAAAACTTAGAAATCGATTTCTTATATCTAAAATATTATTGTTTGAAATAAAAAATAGAATTATTACAATTAATACAATTTTTAACTAACTATACAATTCTAAAATTTAATTAAATCTTAAGTCTAAGTTATATATATACAATTATTATTATAATTAAATTAATAATAAAGAAAATTAATTTTGTATTAGCTTATACTCTATTTTATATTATATAGTCAGAATTAATTTAAGATTATATTTGTTTTATATTTTATTATGCAACAATGTATATTTTTTTTTCTATTAATATTGATATTTTTGCAATAGAGTACTATAATTAATTTAATATTTTGTTACTTTAATTATAATATCAATATATTCAGAAACTATATTCATATTAAACAAGTAGAATATTCTATTTGTCTAAATATTGAGATCGACAAATATTGCAAAAAAATTCTAATAAATTTCTATTAATTTTTTAACAAATAAGCAAACAATATTAATAAGTCTACTCTTAATTTAAATTTTTTTATTTGTGCTTAGTTTATTTAGCAAAAGTACAATTGTAACAATATATATTAAAGTTTGATAATATACAATATAAAACATATTATATTCTAAAAAATCTTTATTTTGTATAATAGTATTTAAATATTAAAATTTAATTAATTAATAATTCATTTTTGCTTTATTGCTGTTCTAAACAACAACTTAATTATAAAGATTCTTAACTACAATTTAAACAATAATATTTACTTCTATTAAAAAATAATTCTTATATTAGTTTTTTTCTTTTGCTGTCTATTTTTGTTAACTTATATTAATTAATAGTTTTTAATTATATAAGAAATTCTCTGTACTATATATATTAACAAGATATTGCTAAATTATTGTTTGTAAATATCGAATATAATAATAGCAAATCAAAATTAATTATAAAAACAAATTATATAAATTTGTAGCAAAACAATTTAATTATTGCGCAATTATATATTAAATATATTAGAAAATATATTTTTAATTCTCGAAGACAATAAAATAATAATTTTTAAATTAATAGCTATTTCGAACAATATACTAATTAGCAATCGAAAATTATCTTATTATTAGTTTTGTATTTTAGTATTTTTAATTTTTATATTTTTTGTCAGTTAATTTTCTGCTACAGCTAATATATCTATATATTAATTCTATAATTATTGCAAGTTTAGTATTAACAAATATTCTAATTTAATATTTTAATATTTTTAATTTGTTGTACAGATTTTTTTACAAACTAATATTCTATTAATATAGAATTTGTTGTAAATATTAATTTTAATATTTTATTTTTATTTTTTTAAACTTAGCAATAAGAATCTCGAAAATCCAATTTTCTCTATTTTTTTAATAGTTTTTCTTGTATAGTAGTAGTTTTTTCTTAATTTTTTAGCAATATAACTTTAATCTCTTCTAAAGTTAACAATTTTATTAAATTTAAATATTTAATATTGCAATATTAAATTATTATTTTTGTCGATTTTCTGTATTTTATTTAAAATTATATTTATTTTTTGTATAGCAATTTGAAATCTCTGATATATCTAAATACAAATTTTAACAATCTTGTCAACAATTTTTTTTGCAAGATTTGCAAAATATAGATTTTCTATTTAATTGCTTTAAGTATTTAACTCTTAATACAATTTAATAATAGATAGTAAAAGATAGTAAAAAAACTTAAAAAATTTAAAATTTCAATTAATTTCTATATCTAGCTTTTATAATTAATAAATATTTCTTTTTTATACTAACTTGTTGTTTATATTTTTGTTGTTTTAATTTTTTTATTAATAGTTTCGAGACTTTAAATTAGTATATTTTATAATTTAAATAATTCGAATATAATTAATATAGTAACTTTGTAAATAATAGTAAATAGACTTTAAAATTATACAATTTTAAAAAAAAATTAATTTTTTTTTTACTAAATATTGTATTGTATTTTTTAAGTTAATTATTAATTTAAACTTTGCTATAAATTTGATTTGCAAAACAAAAATAATTGTACAATTTAGATTTATTATTTCAGAATTAACAATCAATATAATTGTATATTTTATAGACTTGCAATATATGTTTAATATTTTCTTTAATTAATTTTTTTAATACTTTGAAACTATACAAAATTGGTTTCTTAACAATAATATTTTATAAACAATACAATATTATATATTCTAACAATTATATATTTGAGCAAATAAAAAGATTTATACAAGATACTTTATAGTAAATAATAAGAATATTGTCTTACTTATTATATAAAAGTTAATAAGAATATTAAACAAATAAATTTAAATTGTTAATATCTATTTTTTAATAATTTTCAATTTTTTTTCATTGTATTCTCTTATTTAAAAAATTATTGTCTGCAAACTACTATTAACAATATAATAATTAGTATTTTGTATATTCTAACAATTAGCTAGAATTTATATATTGTAGCAATAATTAATACTAATATAATTTCTAAATAGTTTTATTAACTTTTAAAATAACTAAATAATCTAGATTTTAACAATAATAATTTTTTAAAACAAATAAGTAGTCTAGATCTTAACAATAATAATCTGTAAATAACAAATTTAGCAAATATATTGTTTTTCTTAAATAATATACTAATATTAGTTGCAATAACAATAACGTTTTGTTTATCTTTAGATATATTATATTACTTTTTGCTATTTAATTGTACAAAATTATATATATTATATTGTAGACTATTTTTTCTGTTAAATTGAATTGTTTTTATTTATGAATTTTGTTTATTTTGTCTCAAAATCAAAATCAAAATTAATTATATTGTTAGATCTTTATAAAAGTTTATTTTTTCTTTAAATATTTGTATTTTAAACAAACTATATTTCGAATAATTTTAGTTTTATTAAACTAAAATTATTTGCAAATTTGTTTAGAAAAACAGTATAAATTTAAGTAATATACAAATTGTCGAAATAGCAATAATAACAAAAATAATTAGAAAAAATATTAAATTGTTAGAAAGAAATATTAAGAAATTCGATATTAATTTAATAGATTCAGATTTAATTTATTTAATAAAAATTGCTTATAACAAATAATATTGCGCAAAAAATAGATAAAGTTATCTTTATTTATTACTATAAAAAACTTTAAGTACTAATATTTTCTACTAAATTTGTATTAGAGCAAAATATCTATAAAAAAAATTAATACCAAGTAGAACTAATAGTTAATAAAAAATCTCAATTATATATTTTTATTTATATAGTATATAGAGACTTAATTTTAATTTGGTTTGTCTTAATTATAATAGCAGTAATATATATCTATTGCGGTCTATAATTAATAGATATAAATAAACAATAATCTTTATACAAATTTAATATAGTATATATATATTAATATAAAGTTATATTTTTATATACTTTTAATTTATACTAAATAACTAGACTATTAATTAAGACTACTATATTAAATTATTGTAAAATTTGAGAGATTAAATTATTCTATATAAGTATAAGCAACTATATATTTTATCAGAATTAATACTATTATAATTTATATTGCTTTGTTGTTGTTGTTTAAAAATATATTAGTACAAAAGTCTAAAATATATAAAACAATATTATTATACAATATATTCAGAAAGTATTATTAATATTTTAATTTGCAATTATTAAGTATTTATTATATATAATACAATTGTTTGTCTATTTATACAATATCTCTTCTATTATAATTTCTGCTAAATTGTATTGCTAAATTAAAATTACAAATTGTCTAAAAACAATAAAATAGAATTTAATAAATAAGTTTTATAAGAATTAATTAGCTGTAATTTAAGATTTATTAATACAGAAATTGTTAGAAAATAATCTATAAATATTAAAAACATATAATATATAAATTTTAACAACAACTGCAGTATTTATAATAAAATAAAATCGATAATTAAAATCTAAAAAAGTAATAATATAAAATTCTTTTAATATTGTAATAGAATAGAGTTAGTTATTGTAATTTAAAATAATAATAATATATAATTTCTAATATATTGTTTTATCGAAGTAGAAACGCTATAAATATTATTAAAAAACAACAACAATACTTTTAATAAAATAGAATTTGTAAATGTAGTATAAAAAAATATAAAAAAATATTTTAACAGTATTGTTTTATTGAAATAAACAATTTTGAATTTCTAATATACAGAATTATATTTTTAAATAAATCTGAAAGATTTTATATATTTGCTAAATATAGACTGATCGTCGGGTCGGGTTTCGGTTCCAACTTTAGGAACCGACCCGACTCGACAATTTCAACCCTAGAAATCGACTCGAAACTCAAGTCGATTTCTATTATTTTGGAATCGACTTAACTCGATTCAAGTCGATATTTGGTTCCAATATTAGGAATCGAATCGAATTGCCAAGGAATCGAGAATAACGTTATTATACCAAAATATACTAAAAATAGTATAAAATAAGTTTAAATTTAGATTTTTCAATTAAATTCTATAAATATTGTTTAATTATTAATTTATTATAAAAAACAATAATGCATTACTATAATGCATTACCTATATCTATAAGCGTGCTAGATACTATTAAAAATATTAAATAATTAATATTAAGATATAATTTGCATCTATAGGCCCTATAGATCTTATAGATGCAATTTATTAATAAAATGCATTATTTGCATCTATAGACTCTATAGAACCTATAGATGCAATTTAATTTTTTTTTTTTTAAAAAGTAGTAATGCATTACTATAATGCATTACCTTATTATAATTTAAATAATTAAATATTGTTAAAAATATATTGATTATTAAATATATATTAACTACTAATAATTATAATATAATTATTTAAATAGTCTTGGCGATTCGAATCGATTTTTTCGAATCGGATTTCGATTTTAACTCTAGAAATTGA
>JAABUL010001670.1_pt1 | contig 40570 bp, 34 predicted proteins | sample 5559151 | NCBI WGS metagenome assembly JAABUL01 (sample SAMN10711876, study PRJNA513368) | rock metagenome | isolation source: Antarctica rocks | place: Antarctica: Victoria Land, Pudding Butte sud | reverse complement strand
CGAGGTGGCGATGCAGTGGAACGCCACCTACGCGGAGTCGGTCTACACCTTCGCCAACACGATCAACACCCATGAGGGCGGCACGCACGAGGAGGGCTTCCGGGCCGCGCTGACCACCGTGGTCAACAACTACGCGGTGGACAAGAAGCTGGTTCGGGAGAAGGACGACCGGCTGACCGGTGACGACATCCGTGAGGGCCTGGCCGCCATCGTGTCGATCAAGCTGGCCAACCCGCAGTTCGAGGGCCAGACCAAGACCAAGCTCGGTAACACCGAGGCCAAGGGCTTCGTGCAGAAGGCGTGCAACGACTGGCTGCGCGACTGGTTCGAGCGCAACCCGGCGGAGGCCAAGATCGTGGTGACCAAGGCCAGCGCGTCGGCCCGGGCCCGCAAGGCCGCCCAGGACGCCCGCAAGCTGGCCCGCCGCAAGGGGCTGCTCGATGTCGGGTCGCTGCCGGGCAAGCTTGCCGACTGCCGCTCCACCGACCCGCGGGAGAGCGAGCTCTACATCGTCGAGGGTGACAGTGCCGGCGGCAGCGCCAAATCGTGCCGCGATTCGATGTTCCAGGCGATCCTGCCCATTCGCGGCAAGATCATCAATGTGGAGAAGGCACGGATCGACCGGGTGCTGAAGAACACCGAGGTGCAGGCACTGATCACCGCCCTCGGGACCGGAATTCACGACGAATTCGACGTAGGCAAGCTGCGCTATCACAAATTGGTATTGATGGCCGACGCCGACGTGGACGGCCAGCATATCCGTACGTTGTTGCTGACGTTGCTGTTCCGCTTCATGCGGCCGCTGATCGAGGCCGGCCATGTCTATCTCGCCCAGCCGCCGCTGTACAAGATCAAGTGGTCCAAGTCCGATCCGGACTACGCCTATTCCGAGCGGGAGCGCGACGGCCTGATCGCCGACGGCCTGGCTGCCGGCCGCAAGCTGCCCAAGGACGACTCGGTGGCCCGCTACAAGGGCCTCGGCGAGATGAACTCCAAGGAGTTGTGGGAGACCACGATGGACCCGGCCAACCGGGTGCTGCTCCAGGTGACGCTGGATGACGCCGCGACCGCTGACGAGCTGTTCAGCGTGCTGATGGGGGAGAACGTCGAAGCCCGGCGCTCCTTCATCATCCGCAACGCCAAAGACGTCCGTTTCCTCGACATCTAGAGAAGGCGGCCACCTTGACTGACATCACCACGACCGACGCCGGCGGCCACGACCGCACCGAGCCGGTCGACATCCAGATCGAGATGCAGCGCAGCTACATCGACTACGCGATGTCGGTCATCGTCGGCCGGGCGCTGCCCGAGGTGCGCGACGGGCTCAAGCCGGTGCACCGCAAGATCCTGTACGGGATGTTCGACTCCGGATTCCGGCCGGAGCGCAATTACGTCAAATGCGGGCGCGTCGTCGGTGATGTGATGGGCAATTACCACCCGCACGGCGACTCGGCACTTTATGACGCGCTGGTCCGAATGGCGCAGCCGTGGTCGCTGCGCTATCCGATGATCGACCCGCAGGGCAACTTCGGCTCACCGGGCAATGACCCGGCCGCCGCCTATCGCTATACCGAGTGCCGGCTGGCACCGCTGGCGATGGAGATGATGCGCGACATTCTCGAGGAGACCGTCGACTACATCCCCAATTACGCCGGCAACACCACCGAGCCGATCATCCTGCCCAGCCGGATTCCCAACCTGCTGGTCAACGGCTCCGAGGGCATCGCGGTGGGAATGGCCACCCGGATCCCGCCGCACAACCTGCGGGAGGTGTCGGCCGGCGTCATCTGGGCGCTGGGGCACCCGGAGGCCAGCGACGAGGAGCTGCTCGACGCGCTGATCGAGCGGATCAAGGGCCCCGACTTCCCCACCCACGGGCTGATCGTCGGCCGCGACGGCATCGAGGAGGCCTACCGAACCGGCCGCGGCTCGATCCGGATGCGGGCGGTGGTCACGGTCGAGGAGGACGCCCGCGGCCGGACCATCCTGGTGGTCACCGAGCTGCCGTACCAGGTCAACCCGGACAATCTGGCCGAGTCGATCGCCGACCAGGTCAAGGAGGGCAAGATCGGCGGGATCGCCGACATCGCCGACGAGAGCTCCGACCGGATCGGCCGGCGGCTGGTCATCACGATCAAGCGGGACGCGGTGGCCAAGGTCGTCCTCAACAACCTCTTCAAGCACACGCAGCTGCAGACGACGTTCGGCGCCAACATGCTGGCGATCGTCGACGGCGTGCCGCGGACCTTGCGGCTCGACCAGTTCGTCCGCTACTACGTCGCACACCAGATCGAGGTCATCGTCCGGCGGACCCGCTTCCGGCTGCGCAAGGCCGAGGAGCGGGCGCACATCCTGCGGGCGCTGCTCAAGGCGCTCGACCAGCTCGACGCGGTGATCGCGCTGATCCGGGGCAGCGAGTCGGCCGACGCGGCCCGGGGTGGCCTGATGACGCTGCTCGACATCGACGAGGTGCAGGCCACCGCGATCCTGGACATGCAGCTGCGCCGGATCGCCGCGCTGGAGCGGCAGCGGATCATCGACGAGTTCGCGGAGCTCGAGGCGGCGATCGCGGAGTTCAACGCGATCCTCGGCAGCGAGCAGCGCCAGCGGGAGATCGTCCGCGACGAGCTGGCCGAGATCGTTACCAAGTACGGCGACGAGCGGCGCACCCGGCTGATCGCGTACGACGGCGACGTCTCCATGGAGGACCTGATCGCCCAGGAGGACGTGGTCGTCACGATCACGCGGACCGGGTACGCCAAGCGGACCCGCAACGATCTCTACCGCACGCAGCACCGGGGCGGCAAGGGCGTGCAGGGTGCGGCGCTGAAGCAGGACGACATCGTCCAGCACTTCTTCGTGACCTCGACCCACGACTGGATCCTGTTCTTCACCAACAAGGGCCGGGTCTACCGGGCCAAGGCCTACGAGCTGCCCGAGGCCAACCGCACGGCCCGCGGCCAGCACGTGGCCAACCTGTTGGCGTTCCAGCCCGACGAGCACATCGCGCAGGTGCTGAACATCTCCGACTACGAGGTCGCGCCGTACCTGGTGCTGGCGACGCGGGGCGGGCTGGTCAAGAAGACCAAGCTGACCGACTTCGACTCCAACCGGCAGGGCGGCATCGTCGCGATCAACCTGCGTGACGACGACGAGCTAATCTCCGCGGAGCTGGTCCGGCCCTCCGACGACCTGCTGCTGGTCAGCCGGCGCGCGCAGTCGATCCGGTTCCATGCCGACGACGATGCGCTGCGGCCGATGGGGCGGGCCACCAGCGGGGTGATCGGCATGCGCTTCTCGGCCCAGGACGAGCTGCTGGCGATGGAGGTCGTGCGGGAGGGTCTCGACGTGCTGGTGGCGACCGAGCGCGGCTATGCCAAGCGGACCCCGATCATGGAATACCCGGTGCAGGGCCGCGGCGGCAAGGGCGTGCTGACCGCGAAGATCGTCCGCGCCCGCGGGGCGCTGGTGGTCGCGCTGACCGTGTCGGTGGAGGACGAGCTGTTCGCGATCACCTCCAATGGTGGCGTCATCCGCACGCCGGTGAGGCCGGTGCGGCGGACCGGCCGGCAGACCATGGGAGTCAAGCTGATGGACCTGCCGGACGGGGTGACTATTGTGGCGATCGCTCGCAACGTGGATGCGCCCGAGGGACAGGACGGCTGATGACCGACGACTGGAGCTCCGGCGACAGACCGGTGGACCCGGCGACGGTCCGCCTGGGCCAGTCCCGTGGTGCCGGCGCGACGGCCGTCGGCTCGCGCCCCGCCGTGGGCACGGCGGCCCCGCGGGGGCCACGGCGGGCCAAGCTCGCCGTCCGCCGGGTCGACCCCTGGTCGGTGCTGAAGTTCTCGCTGGTGCTGTCCATCGTGCTCGGCGTCGTGCTCGTGGTGGCCGTGTCGGTGATCTACCTGCTGCTGTCGGGGATGGGTGTCTTCGACTCGATCAACTCAACCGTCCACTCCTTCACCGCATCGACAACCGATCCCCACCCGGCGCCGATTTTCACCGCCAAGGGCGTTATCGGGGTTGCGCTGGTCATCGGGCTGGCCGACGTGGTGCTGTTCACGGCGCTGGCGACGCTGGGAGCGTTCGCCTACAACCTGTGCGCCGACCTGGTCGGCGGCATCGAGGTGACGCTCGGAGAGCGGGACTGATCGCCTTTGGGTGGGGTTCCCCTCGTGGGTTACCCTGGCCCGCGCACCGGGCCTGTAGCTCAGTTGGTTAGAGCGCATCCCTGATAAGGATGAGGCCGGAGGTTCAAGTCCTCCCAGGCCCACTGCTACTCGGAAGCTCAGGATGGAGTCCCTGGTGAAGAGACTGATCGTGACCCTGCTAGCCGTCTTGGGCGGGGTGGCGGTGGCGCGCCGGCGCAAGTCCGCACAGGACGAGCGGAGCCTGTGGCACGAGGCGACCACGGCGCCGGACCTGCGATAGCGCCTCCCCTGCCTGCCGTAAGCTGATCTGCGTTCGCCGGGGACGTAGCTCAATCTGGCAGAGCACCGCCTTTGCAAGGCGGGGGTTGTGGGTTCGAGTCCCATCGTCTCCACCCCCCGACAGTCGATCGGCGCTGGTTCGCCGAGGGGTCCGAGGTAATCCGGCCGATCCAGAGTGAGTTCCGGATCGGCAACGTCGTTGCTCGAGTACCCGGTCAAAGGTAAAGCGGGCAAGCACGTCGGAGACCTCGCACTGCAGCACGCCAGCATGGAAGTCGCACCCGCGTCCAGTTTGCATGGCCCCAATCCACCTTGCCGCTGAGGGCCACGGTCATTGAGGTCATCGACGCCGATGACCTCAACCAAGGTGATCAGGTGAGCCCCAGGCGGCTGGAGGTCAGCGGGGAAGGAGCACGATGGCGTCGCCTACTGGCCGCTCGCCCGTGCTGTCGGACGGGCGACCCAGGAGGTGACCGTGGATGGCCATGGTCGTGGAGCCGCCGCCGTCGAGGTTGAGCGCGTCCCGTGAGCCGAGGGCAGTCATCACAGCTGCTTCTTCGGGGAAGCTCAAGCCGATGCTGTACGCCGGCTGGCGACCGTCGACGGTGACCAGCAGCAGGTGGCCGGCCGCGGTCACGCCGGCCATGGTGCGCGGATTTCGCTGTACCCCGAAGGCGTAGTAGAACGCCGGGATGTCGGGCTGGACGAAGCCCTCGGCGTTGGCGTCGACGTAGGGTCGCCCGCCCCGGACCAGCACCGGGCCACCGTTGACGATGTCGGTTCCCGGGGTGGCGTCCACCCGGTGACCCGCCACATCCTGAGCCATCACGCGGATCCGCAGGACGGCGCCGGGCCGGGCGTGCCCGGTCAGCCACCGGGCGCCGGCACCGATTCCTTCGACCACACTGCCGCCGGCCGGGATGGGGCCACCCCGGGAGCGCATCAGCCGCAGCACCCGGCCGTCACCGTTGAGGACGGCCTGTACGCCGCCGCCACTGTCGGCGGTGCGGCCGAAGTCGCGGTCGAATTGGATCAGCTCGTCGGGGTTGGTGCAGGTGAAGTCGTGCTTGGGCCGGGCTGTGGGCTGGTCGCCGGGCTCGCCGCAGCTGCGGATCAGCCCTGGGGCGCGGTTGCGGCCGTTGACGAGCCGGCTGGCGCCGCCGGCCGTCACCGTGATCCGGGTGGTCAGCCGGCGTACGGCGGGTCGGCTGCCCGCAGCGCGCAGGATCAGGGCGGCCCGGCCGTTGACGGCCTCGCTGACCAGCCGACCGGCGCGCATGGAGATGCCGGCCAGGTCGCCGACGGTCCCGTCGGCCGGCTCCACGACGAAATAGCCGCCGTTGATTCCCGCGGTGGCGTGCAGGCGTGCGGTGAGGCTGGACACCGTCTGTGTTCCGGGCACGACGCCGGTCGCCAGATGTGAGCGGATCTGTCCGTGGTAGCGGCTCGGGTCGATGTCGAGGATGCGCACGACCCACGGGCCGGTGCTCGGCTGGCCGCTGAACGCGGTGTTGGTGACGCTCGGGGTGAAGCCGGCCGCGGTCAGCCGTACGGCCAGTGCGTCCATAGCGCCCTGGTGCTCGCTGTGCCCGGTGCGGACGACGTAGCCAAGCGGTCCGGTCGCCGGATCATCCATGGCCCGGCCCTCCACCCGCTCCACCCGCGGCGGGAAGCCGGCGGCCCGCAGCTGTGCAGCGAGGGACGCGGCAGCGGCCCGGCCGGTGAAGAAGCCGACCGTGACGGTCCAGAAGTTCCGGGGTGAGGCGACACCCGCTCTCACCGTGGTGAACGTGACACCCGGGGCGAGCTGCCGGGTCTGGACCGACTGCCGCTGCCCGGCCGGTCCCAGCGGAAGCAACCTCAGGACGGGGTGCGTTGCCGGGGCTGGAGTGGCGGCGCCCGCCGCCCCGGCCAGTGAGACCGGCAGGATCGTGAGCGTTCCCAGGGCGGTGACTGTGACTATCCGGCGTGCGCGCATGTCTGCGTCCCTAGCTCGGGGATGGCGACCCTACCGCGCCAGCGCTGTCGCGGCTACGTCCCGAATTCGGGACCGATGCCCGGTCAGGCGTCCGTCCGGCGGCGATCGGCATAGGACTGCAGTTCCTCATGCAGCCGGTCGCGGTCCCATTCCTCCTGCACGGCTCGCCAGAGCATCAGCGCCTGCGTCTCGGGCACCAGTCCTGCCACCGGCTGGTCACGGTCGAGATTGGTCGGAAAGGCGTAGCCCTCCGCGGCGGCCGCAATGGTGTTGCGCAGAGCATCGTCGCTCGTTCCGGCCGCTCGACTGCTGACCAGTGCCGGGAACAGCGCTTCGCACATCCGCTGCCGGTCGACGCTCTCCATCGCCCGGCCGAACGCCGACGATACTTGCAGTAGGTTCGCCATGCGTTTGACGTCTGCCGACCGATTATGACCGGCGGCGTGGAAGACCGCCGGGTTGAAGAATGCGGCATCGCCCTTGGCGAGTGGAAGCTGCACTTTATGGGTCTCGTAGTACTCCAGGAATTCGGGCCGGCGCCATGCCAGGTATCCGGGGGCGTACCGCTGTGAGTAGGGCAAGTAGGTGGTGGGGCCGGTTTCGACCGGCATGTCGCTGTGCGCCACCGCCCCCTGCAACGTGAGCAGGGGCGAGAGTCGATGGGCATGCGCGGGGAACTGCTCGGCGGCGTCGTTGGACTGGAAGCCGAGGTGATAATCGCGGTGACCGGTCTGCGCAGCGCCGCCCGGGTTCACCACGTTGATCGTCGACGTGACCTGGTAGTAGGGGCCGAGCCACGCAGTGCACGCCAGCGCAATCGTCTCGTTGGCGTAGTAGCGCGTGAAAACCTCGGGTGCGCGCACCGCCAGCTTCTCCAGGGCGTTCCACACTCGGTCGTTCGCTCCCGGCTTGGCGAAGTGATCGCCGGCAACAGCGCCGCTGGCGTGCTGTTCGGTGATGATCGCGTGGAACACCTCGGCTGCCTGGTCCAGCATCGCGAGGTCGGTGAAGGCCCCCTTGAACACGACGAGTCCCGGGCCGTCCATGAACGCCTGGGCCAGCTCGCGTTGCAGGTTCCGGCGCTTCTCCGGCGCCGGCAGGTGGCTGCGCAGGCGATCCCCGTCGTACACGAGGACGTTCTGGTCGACCGAATCGGCGTGCGGGTAGTCCTCGAGCTTTGTGACCTGCGAGACGACCTGCTCGAAGTCCTCGAGGCGGCAGTCGTCGGCGGTGAACCACCATGGCGAGGCGGCGGTGGGCATTGCGGTCATGGTTCTGCTTCCCTTCGGGTCAGTCGGTCGCACCCAGGACGTCCTGGGCGTAGTCGATCAGCGAGCCCGTCATCACGCCGCCCCGATCGCTGAGCAGCAGGGCGACGAGATCGGCGATCTCGGCCGGCTGGGCAAGCTTGCCCATCGGCGCCGCCGCCTCGGCGTGGGCGAGCCAGTCCGCCGGCTGGCCGTGCACCTCTCGTTGCACGACGTCCTCGTTCGGGGTGTCCGTCCAGCCCAGGTTGAGGCCATTGACCCGGATGCGCAGAAAGCGGTGTGCGTACGCGACGTTCTTTGTCATCGTGGCGAGCGCGGCCTTGGATGCGCAGTATGCGGTGAGGTGCGGCTGGCCGCCGTAAGCACTCATGCTCAGGATGTTCACGATGGCGCCCCCCTCGCCGCGTTGGCGCATGTCGCCTATGGCGGCCTGCATGAGCAGCATCGGGGCCCGGACGTTCACCGCGAACATGTGGTCGAACAGATCGACCGTCGTTTCCTCCAGCGACGCGCGCGCGGTCGACGCGGCCGCGTTGACGAGCCCGTCCACCCGCCCGAATCGCTCGACCACGGCCGGTACGACGGCCGTGCAGTCAGCTGTCACACCGAGATCCGCCGGCACGAACAACCCGGCCGAACCGAGAGCGTCCAGCTCTGCGGCCACCCGCGCACCCCGCACGGCATGTCGTCCGACGATGGCGACGCCGGCCGCCCCCTCACGGGCGAGGGCCCGCGCCACCGCCCGTCCGACGCCTTGGGTGCCGCCGGTGACCAACGCGACCTTGCCGGCGTAAAGATCATTCACCCGGCATCAGCGCACTCCACCGGATCACGACGGTTCTTCTTCCTCGCCCGCTCCGATGACGTCGATGACGACCTTGACGGCAGACCCGTCGGCGAGGGCAGCGAGGCCGGCGGCGAGGCTGTCCAGCGGCACCCAGTGGCTCACCACGGGCTCGAGGTCGAGAACGCCGGACTCCAGGAGCCGGATGGCGGCGGGGAACATGAAATCACCGACGTAGGTGCCGAAGACAGTCAGTTCCTTGCGAGTGATCAGATTCTGACCGATGTCGGCACGGGCGCGCGTATTCATCCCGAACAACAGCACCCGGCCGCGCGGGCGGGTGACGTCCAGTGCGATCGACAGCTGGGAGCCGACCGCGTCGACGGCGAGGTCCACGCCGTCCCCGGTGAGGGTCACGATGTCGGTGACGACGTCGGTGTGGCCGGGGTCGAGCACCTGCCAGGCCCCCATCCGTACGGCGGCTTCGCGGCGTGCCGCAGACGGCTCCACCACGACGCAGCGCACCCCCGCCGCCGACAGGACCGCCAGGAAGAGCAATCCGATGGCGCCGGCGCCGATCACGACGGCCACCTCTCCGGGCGCCGGTGCCGCCTGCATCACACCGTTGAGCACGCACGAGAGCGGCTCGGTGAGGGCGGCAATCCGGCGCGGTAGGTCAGCACTGACAATGTGGCAGGCCGGCGCCGGCACGGAAACGGCATCGGCCAGTCCACCGTCCCGGAAGATGCCGACCGTGCTGAAGTGCTCGCAGGCCGAAAACAGGCCGCGTTTGCATGGTGGACAGCTGCCGCAGCTGAGGTTGGGCGAGACAACCACGCGGTCGCCGACCCGCAGGCCGAGGGCGTCGGGACCGAGCTCCAGGACGATCCCGACCACCTCGTGTCCGAGCACCACACCGGGCGCGGCCGGATGCCCCGGCGGGTCCTCGAGGATGTGCAGGTCGGTCCCGCAGATGCCGCAGGCCTCGACCCGGATGAGAGCGTCCGCCGGACTGCTCAGCATGGGCATCTGACGCTGCTGAAGCTCTACCGTCCCGGGCCCGAGGAAAACCGCTGCGCGCACGGAATCGGGAAAGCCGCCGCTTCCCGGTGACGCGGTCACGCTCCGTCGTGGTCCACCGGCTCGGCCGGCTCGTCCTGCGCGTTCGCCAACTCGTGCTGGAGCTGGTCGAGCTCGGCACCGCCGGCCATCTTGCGGATGAGCTCGTCACGCGTGATGTCTTTTCGGTGCCAGGACCCGAGGACCTCGCCGCGGTTGAGGATGACGAAGCGGTCACCCACGAGGTGAGCGTGGGCCGGGTTGTGGGTGATGAAAACGACCGCCAAGCCTCTCGCCCGGGCGTGGGAGACGTACTTCAGGACGACACCTGCCTGGCGTACGCCGAGCGCAGCCGTCGGCTCGTCGAGAATGAGCACGCGGGCGCCGAAGTAGACCGCGCGGGCAGTGGCGACGGACTGGCGTTCTCCGCCGGAGAGCGTCCCCATCGCCTGGTCGGGGTCGCGCAGCATGATGCCCATCTGCGCGGTTTGCTCGCGCGCCACGCGCTTGGCCTTCTCGACGTCGAACCGGCGGAACGGCCAGACGCCCTTGCGCGGCTCGGCCCCGAGGAAGAAGTTCCGCCAGACCGACATCAGCGGCACCATCGCCAGGTCCTGGTAAACCGTGGCGATCCCCGCATCGCGCGCGTCGATGGGTGAGTGGAAAAGTTTCTCCTCGCCGTCGAGCAGCAACGTGCCGCCGTCCGGCCGGTGGAACCCGGACAGAATCTTGATCAGCGTGGACTTACCGGCACCGTTGTCACCCAGGATGCAGGTGACCTCACCCGCCCCCACGCTTGCGGAGACGTCGCGCAGGGCGATGACGTTGCCGAAGTACTTCGACACCCCCCGGACCTCGAGAACGGGCGTGCTCATGCCCGGCCCTCGCGGTAACGACGCCGGATGATGTTGTTCACCAGGACCGCCAGCAGCAACATCGACCCGAGGAACAGGAAGAACCAGTTGCTGTTCCAGCCGGCGAACGGGATGCCGATCGACGCCATGCCGAAGATCAGCGCGCCGACGGCGGCCCCGACGACCGAGCCGTAGCCCCCCGTCAGCAGGCACCCGCCCACGACCGCGGCGATGATGTACTGCAACTCGAGGCCGATGCCCTGACCCGAGGTCACCGAGGTGTACCTCAACGCGGTCATCATCCCGACCAGCCAGGCGGCCGAGGACGTCCCGATGAACAAGCCGATCTTCGTCCGCGCGACCGGGACACCGACGCTGCGTGCCGCGACGGCGTTGCCGCCGGCGCTGAAGATCCAGTTGCCGGCGCGGGTGCGCAGGAGGACCCACGAGCCGAGCAGGGCCAGTGCGGCCCACCAGAGCACCGCGACCTGCAGGGTGAGGCCGCCGAAGGACACCGTGCTGCCCAGGACCGCGTGCGCCGAGGCGTAGCCCGAGGCCGCATCGATGGCGTCGACCCGCACAGAGCTCGTCACGGCTTGCGCCACGCCCTGGTTCAGCCCCTGCAGGATGAAGAAGCTCGCCAGGGTCACGATGAAGCTCGGCAGGCCGGTCCGGACCACCAGAAGGCCGTTGACCAGGCCGACGACCACGGCGAAGACCAGAGCGCCGAGCATCGCCAGCCAGATGTTCCAGTGCGCGTGCACCGCCAGCAGGCCCATGCACAATCCCGACGAGCCCGTCATCACCCCGGCCGACAAGTCGAACTCGCCACCGATCATCAGCAGCGCCACCGCAATCGCGACGATCCCCAGCGTCGAGGCGGGATCGAGCCAGGTGGAGACGCCGGCCGGAGTGCTGAACTTGTCCGTATACAAGGTGAAGAACAAGTAGACGAACAGCGCTCCGGCTACCGCCCCCAGGCTGGGATTGCTCAGCAGGCGATGGGCAAAAGACGTCGTCCGTACGCGCTCATCGCTCGCTACGCCGACCGGAGGCTGGTTCAGCACCTACCTGCCTTGACGCAGGCGATGGTCTTGTCGACGTTGCTCTTGTCCACGTAGCTCGGGCCGGTCAGCACCGGCAGACCACCGCCGATGATGTTGCCGTTGTCGAGGTACAGCTTCAACAGGGTCACCGGCAGGTAGCCTTGGACGTATGGCTGCTGGTTGACGGCGAACTGGATGCTGCCGTTCTTGATGGAGCTGAGCACCGATGAGCTGAGGTCGAACGTGGCGAGCTTGGCCTTGCTGTTGCTTCCGGTGATGGCGTTCTTGGCGAATACGGAGATGTCCGGGTCGAGAGTCAGAACGGCATCGATGCTCGAGTCCTGCTGCAGCTTGGCCTTGAGCGCCGCCTCCGTGCCGGGACCGTCGCTGGTCCCGGGTACGAACTGCACGTCGACCCGACCGCCGAAGGTTTTCTTGGCACCGTTGCAGCGTGCATCGAGACCGATATTCCCCTGCTGGTGCTCGACACAGAGCAGGTGCTTGGCACCGCCGGCCTTCAGCTTGGTCGCTGCACCGGCGCCGGCGATGCCCTCGTCCTGACCGACGTGCGTCAGGGCGCCGACCTTCTGCCAGTCGCTGGCACCGGAGTTGGTGGTGATGACCGGGATGCCGGCGGCTGTCGCGCGCTTGATCGCGGCCCCCTCTGCACCGGCGTCGGGAAGCGTGACGACGATGCCGGAGACCTTCTGCGCGACCGCGGCGTCGATGGCCTTGGCCTCGTCGTTAGGGGTGTTGCCGGTCGCGACGAAGTTCGTCTTGATCCCGTAGACCGAACCCCCGTCGGTGAAGCCCTTTTGGACAGGTGCCCAGAAGGAATCGCTGGGCAGGCCGTGACGGATCAGCACGAAGGACAGGTTGCTCGTCGCGGAGGTCCCCGTCCCGGACTGGCTGGGGGACTTGGCAGCCTTCGGGCTGCCTGAGGACGTGCACGCGGTGGCGACGACCAGGATGCTGGTGATCAGGACGGTCAGTCGGGCGCGCCTGCTTCGCTGGGTCAAGGTAGGTCCTCTTCACAAATCGTGGACACCCGGCGGTGCCTGGAGCGGTCCACATGCTTCCGAGCACCCCAGCGACTGTCAAGCACCTCGGAGCTGTGTCGGCGACCCGTTGGCGCCTCTGGAGCCCTCACAGGTAGGGCTTCTGTGCGCTGGTGTTCGACTCGTACGTCCGGCGCGCCGCCCGCGTGCTGTCGAGCACCGAAACCTGGGCCACCGGCACGTCCCACCACGACTCGCTGCTGGGCGACGGGAGCAGCGGGTCGGTCTCGATGGCAACCAGCACCGGACCGGCGGGGTGCTGCTTGGCCTCGCGCAGGGCGTCGCGGAGCTGGTCCACGCCGGCGGCCCGGAGCACGTGGACCCCCAGGCTGGCGGCGTTGGCCGCCAGATCGACCGGCAGCAGCTCGCCGTCGAGCCGTTGGGTCTGCCCGTCGCGGTAGCGGTAGCGGGTGCCGAACCGCTGGGAGCCGACCGACTCAGACAGTGCTCCGATCGATGCGAAGCCGTGGTTCTGCACGAGCACCACGATGATCTTGAGGCGCTCTTGGACCGCGGTGACCAGCTCCTGCGACATCATCAGGTAGGAGCCGTCACCGACCATGACGAAGACATCGCGGTCCGGGCACGCCAGCTTGACGCCGACCCCGCCGGCGATCTCATATCCCATGCAGGAGTAGCCGTACTCGACGTGGTAGCCCTGCGGGTCCCGGGTGCGCCACAGCTTGTGCAGGTCGCCCGGCATCGAGCCGGCGGCGCACACGACGACGTCGCGGGCCTCGGAGACCTCGTTGACCACACCGATGACCTCCGCCTGCGCGGGCAACGGTTGATGCCGGGTCGTGTACGCGGCTTCGACGACAGCGTCCCACTCCTTCTGCTGCACGGCGGCCTGCGCCCGGTAGTCGGGTGCCACCTGCCAACCGGTCAGCGCCTTGCCCAGCTCGACCAGCGCGGTCCTCGCGTCGGCGCGGACAGCGACGCCGGCAAGCTTGGCGGCGTCGAGCGCTGCGACGTTGACATTGACGAAGCGGACACCCGGTGCGGCGAACGCGGTCTTCGACGCGGTGGTGAAGTCGGCCCAGCGGGTGCCGATCCCGATGACGACGTCGGCCTGCCTGGCGATGGCATTCGCCGCCGCCGTGCCGGTCGCGCCGATCGCCCCGAGTGAGAGCGGGTGATCGTAGGGCAGGGAGCCCTTGCCGGCCTGCGTCTCGCAGACGGGGATGCCGGTCGACTCGGCGAATGTCCTTAGCTGCTCGGTGGCCGCGGAATAGCTGACCCCCCCGCCGGCGACGATCAGGGGCCGCTCGGCTGCGCGCACGACCTCGAGTGCCCGCCCGAGGGCAGCCGGCTCAGGGACGGGCCGCTCGACGTGCCAGACGCGCTTGTCGAACAGCTCGACCGGCCAGTCGTGCGCTTGGGCCTGCACGTCCTGCGGCAGGGCGAGCGTCACCGCCCCCGTCTCGGCCGGGTCGGTCAGCACCCGCATCGCGGCGAGGAGCGCCGACGGCAGCTGCTCCGGGCGCCAGATCCGGTCGAAGAACCGCGACAGCGGCCGGAACGCGTCGTTGACCGACACGTCGTAGGTCCTCGGGTCCTCGAGCTCCTGCAGGACGGGGCTGCCCACCCGCGAGGCGAAGATGTCCCCCGGCAGCAGCAGCACCGGGAGCCGGTTGACCGTGGCCAGCGCGGCGCCGGTCAGCATGTTGGTCGCACCGGGCCCGATCGAGCTCGTGCAGGCCAGCGTCGACAGGCGCCCTTTCATGCGCGCGTAGGCAGTCGCCGCGTGCACCATTCCCTGCTCGTTGCGGCCCTGGTAGTAGGGCATGACCGCCGGGTCGACGAGCTCGGACTCCAGCAGGGCCTGGCCGATGCCGGCGACGTTGCCGTGGCCGAAGATGCCGAAGCATCCGGCGATCAGCCGCTGCTCGACGCCGTCGCGCTCGCTGTATTGCACCGAGAGGAAGCGCACCAGCGCCTGACCCACCGTGAGCCTATCCGTCTGTCCCATCAGGTTGGTCCTCCTGCACCGCTCAGCGGCAACCGGGGGTCGACTTGGGCATCGGCCCAGGTGCCGCGGATCCACGCATGCTGCGGGTCGTCACAGAAGCGCCACATGCGCTCGCCCGCCCCGGCCATGACATTGAGGTAGTACAGGTCATAACCCGGGGCGGCCATCGACGGGCCGTGATAGCCGTACGGGATCAAGACGACGTCCCCGGTCGCCACCTCGGTGCAGACGTCGATCTCCTTGCCCGGCCCGGACGTGTAGACGCGCTGGTAGGCCGGACCGCCGGCGGCGACTTCGAAGTAGTAGATCTCCTCGAGCGCCGACTCCTGCGCGTTGTCCTCGTCGTGCTTGTGCGGCGGGTACGACGACCAGTTGCCGCCAGGAGTGAGGACCTCGACCGCGATGAGCCGGTCCGCCTCGAACACCTCGGGGCTGCAGAAGTTGTTCACCTGCCGGCTGGCCTGCCCGGCGCCGCGCAGCTCGACCGGAACATCCTCGGCGGCGCCGTACCGTGCGGTCAACCGCCGGGTCGCCCGGGCTGCCGGCAGCGCGAAGCGCCCGCCGGCGGCCGACGTGATCTCCAGATGGGCGTCACGCGGGGCGTAGGCGAAGTCGGTGACCCGTGAGAACACGTCGGCCCGCCCGGTTAGGTCGAATTCCGCACCGTCACAGCGGACGCGGCATGAGCCGGACAGCGGCAGCACGATCATCTCGTCCTGCGCAGTGTCGAACGATCCCGTCGCGCCGGGTGCCAACTCCAGGATGCGCAGCGAGCTGAACGCCCAGCCGGCCACCTGCGGGGTGACGACCACGGAGAAGTCACCGCTCGTCGACTGCCCACGGCGTACGAGGTGCCCGCTGCCGCGGCGCTGTCCGCCGGGCACAGCAATCGGGCCAGGTTCAGGCATGCAGCGACGCCTCGAGCCGGGCCTCGACCTCGCCGGCAGTGGGCATGGCGTCGGCGCAGGCGAGCCGGGAAGCCACGATCGCGCCGGCGGCGTTGCAGAAGCGCATGATGCGCTCGAGTTCCCACCCGGCAAGCAGGCCGTGGCACAGGGCGCCACCGAATGCGTCACCGGCGCCGAGCCCGTTGACGACCTCGACCGGCGTGGGCGGCACCTCGGCACTCTCGGTCCCGCTCACCGCCAGGACTCCGGCCGGACCCTGCTTGACGACGGCAAGCTGCACGCCGGCGGCGATGAGCGCGGCAGCCGCCTGGTGCGGCTCGCGTACGCCGACCGCGGTGTCGCACTCGTCGAGGTTGCCGACCGCGACGGTGACGTACGGCAAGGCCGCTTGCACCCACGTCCGGGCTTCTTGCCGGGAGGCCCAAAAGATCGGCCGATAGTCGAGGTCGAGCACCGTGATGCCGTGGCGATCCCGCTCACGCAGCGCATGCAACGTCGCCGACCGGCTGGGCTCCTGGGAGAGGCCTGTGCCGGTGACCCAGAGGATGCCGGCGCGGCGCACCGCGTCGTCGTCGATCTCCTCCGGGCGGATTTCGAGGTCGGGGGCCTTGGGCCACCGGTAGAAGTAGAGCGGGAAGTCATCCGGCGGGAAGACCTCGCAGAAGGTGACGGGGGTCGGCAGACCCGGCACCGGCAGCACGTACCTGTCGTCGACCCCGAAGCTGCGCAGCGCGTCGTGCAGGAAGGCGCCGAACGGGTCGGCGCCGGTGCGGGTGATGACCGCGCTGCGGCGTCCGTACCGCGCCGCTGCCACCGCGACGTTGGTGGCGCTACCGCCGAGGTACTTGCCGAACGTCTGCACGTGACGCAGGGAGACGCCGACCTGCAGTGGGTAGACGTCGACCCCGATCCGCCCCATGGTGAGCACCTCGAAGGGCTCCTCCTCCGTCGCGGCGGCGGTCATCTACTGACTCTCGCGAGGTAGGCCAGGCTCGCCCGGACATCGTCGGCCGGGCCGCCGTCGGCCGGGGGCTCGCCGGAGAGCACGGCGTCCTGCTCGAGCACATACCAGCCGCGGTAGCCCGACCGCTCGAGCGAGGAGATAATCGCGGCGATGTCGACGTCCCCGCTGCCCAGGGGCCGGTACATGCCCGCACGGACCGCGTCGGTGTAGCCCACGGCGCCCGCCCGCACCTGGGCTGCCAGTGCGCCGCCGACGTCCTTGAGGTGTACGTGAGCCACCCGGTCCGGCACCTGCGCGGCGAGCTCGACCGGGTCCGTGCCGCCGACCAGCAGGTGGCCGGTGTCCAGGCACAGCGGCACTTGGGCGCCGTCGAGGAGCCTCATCACGTCCTCACGAGTCTCGATGACGGTGCCGACGTGCGGGTGCAGGCAGGCCGTCAGCCCTGACCTCCCGGCCAGCTCCGCCAACGCATCCACGTTGTGTAACAGGGTTTTCCAGTCGTGCGCGTCCAGTTGCGGCCGGGAGTCGTAGCCCTCAGCGCCGGTGGCCGCGGCCAGCACGACGGTCCGCGCGCCGGCCGCGACGAGCCCTTCGATGGCGCGCCCCACCTCCACGGCCGGGTCGTGGGCGGCCTGATGAAGGATCGCCGGCACGAACGCTCCCACGCCCTGCAGCCGGGCCGATCGCAGCTCGGCGGCCTTGGCGGTCGGGTCCGCGGGGAGAAAGCCGTCGGGACCGAATTCGGTGGCCGCCAGGCCCAATGCGCTCATCTCGCTCAGGACCCGCCCGGCCGACATCTGGTGCCCCCAGCCCGGCACCTCGCACACTCCCCACGAGATGGGGGCGCCCGCGATGCGTCCGGTGAGGTCGACAGTCGCCCCGCTCATCTGGTCCCTCGCACCTCCGCTATTGCCACGGGTCGGGATTCGCGCCGGGAAAGCTCCGCTGCCTCCGCAACGTACAGGGCCGCCAGAGCGTCCTGCGGAGTGCACGGTGAGTCGATCGCTCCTCGGGCGACGTCGACGAAGGCTCTGATCTCCGCCTCGTAGGCAGCCCGGAACCGCTCCCAGAAGGACTGATGGGCCGGGCCCGCGGGGAAGGTCTGGCCCGGCTCGGCCGACCTGAGCGGCATCCGGTCGTCCATTCCCACCACCAGCGTGCCGGTCGTTCCGGCGAGCTCCATCCGTACGTCGTACCCGCCGCCGTTGTAGCGCGAGGCCTGCACAGTGGCCAGCGTGTTGTCGTCCAGGGTCAGCACCGCAGCCGCCTCGTCGACATCGCCGCACGTGCCGAACCACGGATCCCCGCGGTTGACGCCGGCGGCGAAGACGGCCTCGACTTCCCGTCCGGTCACCCACCGCACCGCGTCGAAGTCGTGGATGCTGCAGTCGCGGAAGATGCCCCCCGACGTCGCGATGAATTCGGGCGCAGGAGGTGAGGCGTCGCAGGTCAGCAGGTGCACTCGCCGGAGCTCGCCGAGCCGGCCGGCGCGCAGGTCACCGCGCGCCGCGGCGTAGCCGGCGTCGAATCGGCGCTGGAAGCCGACCTGTATCGGGACCTGGCTCTCCGCCAGGCGCTGGACGACCTCCACCGTGCGCGCCAGGGTGTCCGCCAGCGGTTTCTCACAGAAGGTGGGCAGACCTGCGGCGGCGGCGCGCAACAGCAGATCACCGTGAGCCGGGGTCGGTGCCGCGACAACCAGCGCGGCCACCGTGGAAAAGACCTCGGACACCGAAGCAGCGGTCGCCTTCGGGCCCAGGGCCCGCGCCAGGGATTGGGCCCGGTCCGGCTGCTCGTCGGCGATGAGCAGCGAGGCGACGGCCGGGTGAGCGGCCAGCACCTCGGCATGCTTGCTGCCGATCCGGCCCGCACCGAGGAGCCCGACCTTCATGGTCCTCCCCGGCGGTGAGAGCGCGCTCCGGCTTCTTCGGGCGTCAATGTATCGAGTCGACCAGGGCGGCGAAGGTCATCAAGGTGGGCTAGCACAAGTGCTTGCCCCGGTGACGAAGAGTGGTCGGGTGACCGCTGCCGATTGACGACGAGGCGGCGCGGAGCTACGGGAGACTGGCGGCGGCCGTCGCGTCGGTTGGCCGTTCGCCGCGGGGCCGCGTGACGAGAGTGCTGATCGCCGCCACCGCGCATGCGCACGGCGCCCGTTTCTACACCCGCAGCGCTGCAGACTTGCGCGACCTCGAGGATCTGGTGGAGATCGTCGCGGGTCTTACCGGCCGTGTTCAAGGCTCAGCGTGCGGTGACGCCGCTTTCTACGGCGGCGTCGAAGTCTGATGGCGGGGTCGGCTTTCCCGGCGCCGGGGCATCAGCCATAGGGCGATGGCGGCGACGGCGCAGCATCCGATGATGTACCAGCTGATCCGGTGCTGAAGTTGGTGCCGCCGACGCCGATGCCTCGGATGACCCGGAGCAGGACCAGCAGCAGCGGAGCGGCCAGCCCGATCGAGGCCCGGCTGGGCAGCAGCCCGGTCAGGAACGTGGCGATATGTCGTTGTATGGTCTCAGGTCGATTGAGCCGGTCAACGGCGTACGTATACCTCGAGGAGTCCCTGGGGACTCGAGATCCACACCCGGCGGTATGCAGCGTTCAGCCGCTGCATCGCTTCGCGGTAGACCGGCTGGGCCTGGGAGGCGTTGTCTGTCCGGCGCCGCCCCCATACCAGTATGTAGTCGGGGCGGCTCCTATCCGCTCCGCTTTGGATCAGCAGCTGGAGCCACAACCGCGGCTCGTCGAGGTCGCTGATCCGGGCGCCCAGTCTGTCTAGGTTGCGGAAGTGGGCCGGGAAATAGTCGTAGCGGCCGTCTAGATGGTTGAGTTGCACCGTCTGGCTAGCCATGGCGATGCGGCTGTCCTGGTGGGCGGTTGGGTCGTAGTAGCCATACCGGTCGATCGGGGACGGGTCGCGCCAAGCGCGGAATGTCACAAAGGTCGAGCCAGGGCGCAGGACCGCCGCCGCTGAGGCGTATTCGCGCAGTTCAGCTGTGTAGTGCCGCTGTGGGGCGATCCGTGCGATAGGCAGGCCAACCGCCACTATGATCGCGACAGCGACGGCGGCGATACGCACTCGCCGCCTGTGGGGGGCGGCGGCTAATGCCAGTAGTGTGAACAGCAGTCCGAACAGGGCGAATCGGACGTTGATGAAGGCCAGCGTGCCGAGCGTGTCGGGGAAGACCACGTATAGTCCCACGCACAGCACAATCATGCCCGTGAACGGTAATAGCGGGCTCTTCGCGGGCCGCGGTCGTTGCCGCACGGCCAGCAGAACCAGCAATGCGATCATGCCGAAAAGCATCAGCCCCAGAGCTAACTCTTCCCAGCTGTAGACAGTCACCTGCCCGACCGTCACCCGCGCCAGGTGCCGGAGTTGGAACGTCGACGCCCCCTCGGCGCGGCCGGCGGCAAGGTCCCTGACCTGCTCCGTGCCGGCGCCGTGGATGTTGGGCGAGTGCAGCAGGAACAGCCCGGTTAAGGCCGTGGGTAGCACCAGCGCCAGCAGCGGTGGCAGCGCGTCTTGGCGCACCGTAACCGCCAGGACCGACCATGTCCTGCGTGTGCTGGTCGCGCGGTGCCAGCGCAATCCGCTCAGAAGGTCGGTCAGTACCGTGACGGTCACGGCCAGCGCCGCCATGCCGAACGGCAGCAGGTGGGCGCTCGCCGTGGCCACAACCATCACAAGAAAGACCGCGGTCCGGGTACCGGTCCATCTGCCGCGGCAGCGGAGAAAAAGCCCGATCGTGAATAGTGAAAGGCCGGTGCCGAGGGAGAAGTTGTAGAACCCGAAGTAGAAAAGGTAGCCGGTGGCCAATGGTGCTGCCAGTGTCGCCAGGAAGGTGCTGCGCCGGTCGACTGAACGCACCGCGTACGTCACGCCAACAGCGAAGAGAGTCACGTCGACGACGGCGAACACCTTCTCTGCTGTCCCCGGGGATAGGACGCGGAGGAGCCCGGCTAGCAGGACTTGCGTGAGCAGGTTCGGGGTTGGCGACGCGCTCAGCACGTAATACTGCCGCAGAACGTCGTAGTGGGGAGAGCCGTAGTGGGCCATCACGTAGGCGTCGAGCACATGCGCCGGGCCGTCGACAGTGGGCAGGTAGGGCAGCAGCAGCGCCGGCACGAGAGGCAGCAGCGCCAACAGGATCACCGCGGGGTAGGCCAGCCAGGCCCGACGACGGGAGTCGCCATCAGGTCCTAGGCTGCCGATCCGGCGCTTGGCCCCATCGCGCCCGGGACCGCGAGCTGCATTCGATCCTCGACCTACGGACGTGCCCGCGGACTTGCTCAAGGGATGGGCCGCATGATCTTCGCGGCCGCCCGCGCCGTATCCGCTGGGCGATCGGCCGACCAGGCTTCCTTGCTGGCCGAATCGCCGTCGTTCACGGTGCTGCGCTCCTATCCGCGCCGTCTCAGCTCAGGCGGCCCTCGACCGGCTCGCCTTAACACTGTAGTGCTCTTCACTGATGCGGACGGATAGCCGGACGGTCCGTTACCCAGCAGTTCGAGGCTCGCCGGATGTCGCGGGTAGGGGTGCGCACCCCGATGCAAGCGTCCACCGACCGGGTTCTCACCTGTACCCGTCAGGTAGCGCTTTCGCGGCGCGATAGGGTAGACCGAAAGTCCCAGGTCACCGCGGCTGACTTTTCCGCTCCTGGAGGAGACATCAGCCCGGCGACGGACGATTGCGACTCCGTCAGCCAGCAATTGGATTTCATGCGCGGGTCAACCGGCCTGCCGATGACGTTGTACGACGTCTAGGTACAGTTCCAGAAGTCGCCGAGCCCATAGAGTCACATCGAATTCGGTCTTGAACCTGGCCTTCGCGTGTGCCGCGAGCCTGAGTCGTTCTGCCGCGTCGAAGGTCAGAGCACTGAGCGCCTCTGCCAGTGCCTCTGGATCCGCTACCCGCACTAACCGGGCCTCTTGGCGGGTGACCACCTCCGAAACCCCCCCAACGTCGGTGGCTACGCTTGGACGGCCAGCCGCTAGGGCCTGCAAGAGGGCGGTGGGCAGTGCCTCGGAGTGGCTGGCGGATACCACCAGATCTCCGGCCGTGAGGAGCGCGCTGACGTCGTTGCGGAAGCCCGCGAACTGAACGCGGTTAGGAAGGAGACCGGCCTGCGCCGCCTGCGCTTCCAAGGCTGGCCGTAGCGGCCCGTCGCCCACGAGCACTACCCTGAGGGGTAGCTCCGTTGGCAGCATTGTGAGCGCGAGTAATAGATCCTTTTGGCCTTTGCCCGGCCGCATAATGCCAACATTCAGGCACAACACAGTGTCCGGTCCGGCTCCCAGAGAGGTGCGTATCGAGACTCGCTCGGTCTCTGACAGCGCTGGGGCTGCCGCCACTCCGTTGTGCACCGTGATGACGGTCTCCGGGCGGACGAGGAACGTCTTGAGATACCAGCGTCGCTGCGCCTCGGACACCGCGATCGTCCGAGCCGCCGTACTGATCCGGGCAAGAGCGGCGGCTACCCGCTTGACCCGCCCCAACAGCCCGAGCCGACCCTCCTCGATGACGTGCAGTGTCGACACAAGCGGAACATGCAGCCATCGGGCTGCACCCGCACCAACCAGGTCGGCGTGCTTGAGATGACTGTGGATCACGTCTGGGCGCCACCTCCGCAGGATCTTAACTGCCAACGTGAGCGCCCGAGGATCCCACCGCGATCGACGCCCGAGGTCGACGACTTCGATGCCCAGTTCGTGCAACAGCCTGGTGTACTGGCTGTCGCTTGCGCGCATGATGCTGACGACAAGCAGTTCAAGGCCTAGATCGGGGGCTACCACCCCTAGATCGACGAGTAACGCCTCCGCGCCGCCCGGCTGAAGTGAGTGGATAATGTGGGCCACCCGTAGCCGTGCACGCCCGTCGTCGTCAACTCCTTGAACCAGTTTGGGGCTCGTAGGCCGTGACTCAAAGGCGTCAGGTATCGTCATTCCGTTGGTACCGCACAATAGTAATTTGCCTCGGAGCAAATCATAACTATTTCATCCAGCCCAAGTGGTGATACGGTACTCTTCGGTCAGCGCCTGCCGGTAGGGTCACCCCCCTACGCTACTTCGACAGCTGGCAGGGGGTTCGTTGGCGGTCTCTTGGGCGTTCCAGCGGTCTAGCCCCGCCCGCAAAATCCTCAGCAGAGTTGGCTCGGCCGCTGCTGCTCGTGCGGCCTGAGAGGCACCAGCCGTGGCACTCGAGCTCCGGGATGCTCACAGGTCCGTGACGCTGGTGGAGTTCAGCCCATCGGGCGGCTTATTTCAGTTCGCTGTGCAGCTGGGAGAGGCTCTGGCCAAGCGCGGTCATGTGGTCGAGCTCGTGACCGGACCTGCGCCCGAGCTGACATCGCAAGTTTCCGGCTTCACGATCAGCCCCCTCCTCCCGACCTGGCATGCCAATGTTGGTGCGGATGACCCGGCGTGGCGTCGACGGCTGCGCCGAGTTGTTCGGGCGGGGCGTTATCACTTCGCATGGGTGGTCCTGATGCGTCACCTCTCGCGCGGCATGCCAGACGTCGTGCAGTTTTCGGAGAGCCGGTTTCCGGTGGATGGGCTTTTCCCTGCATTCCTGGGACTTCTGAGAAGGGCCCCCGTGCTGGTTGCACTTGCCCACGCTCCGGTGCCGTTCAACGAGCAGCGGCCGTCGGGAGCCGTCTTCAAGGGCGGCCGGCTACTCCATCAGGCGCTTGATCTTGGCTACCGCCATCTGGACGCGGTTCTGGTGCTCGGCGAGCAGACGGCGAGTGACCTTCGTGGCAGCTTCCCTCGCGTGCGGTGCATCCATGTCGTTCCTCACGGCGACGAGGACGTGTTTCTCCGGTCCTCCGTTCAGAGCGCGGCGTCCACTGAGCCGGTTGTCCTTTTCTTCGGGACGCTGCAGGCCTATAAGGGGCTGCATCTGCTTCTGGAGGCATTCTCGGCTGTGCGGGCTCAACGCCCGCGAGCGCGTTTGCTGATCGCTGGGGCTCCGTCAGGGGACACCGACCTGACCGAACTGCGGCAAAGGGTTGACGCTATAGGTGGCGCCGAGCTGCGCGTCGGCTACGTACCAGTGGCTGACGTACAGGACCTCTTCGACCGGGCCCGCGTGGTGGTCACGCCGTATCTTTACGCGAATGCGAGCGGTGTCGTTGCATTGGCACGCACTTTTGCCCGCCCTGTCGTGGCAACTGCGGTGGGTGATTTGGCCGCCGTGGTCGAGAACGAGGTCGCCGGCCTGGTTGTGCCGCCGGGAGATGCCATTCGCTTGGCCGAGGCACTTATACGGCTGCTCGACGACCCGCAGGAGGCCCAGCGGATGGGCGAGGCCGCAAAGGCGGCCTCAGCCACTGAGTCCTCCTGGCTCCGGGTCGCCGAGAAGGTCGAGGCGGTGTACGAAGCTTGCCTGCGAGATCGGGTCTCGCGTAGCGCAGGGGTCGACGCGGTATCGGCATGAAGGTTCTTGTGGTTATCGACTCGTTGAGCTTCGGCGGCGCTGAGAACGCCTTGGTGACATTGGCGCGGCATGCATCCAGCGTCCACCTCAGGATCCAGGTGCTGGCGCTGGCGCCGTCGACCGACGGTCGCTCGGAGTGGTTGTCGCGCCTTAATCTAGCCGGTCTCGAGCCCCGATTCCTGGGAGTAAAGCGTCTCCTTCAGCCGACCGCCGTGCCGCGCTTAGCTATCGCTGTCCGGGCGAGCGGTTGCGACATCGTCCACGCCCACCTGGAAACAGCTAGCACCCTGGCGCCACTCGCGGCGCGGCTAGCTCGACGGCCGGCGCTGTGCACGCTCCATCATGTACCAGTGCCCCTTCGGGGCAGGGAAGCCGCGCGTGAGCGTCTCGCGGTTAACATCGGAAGTCGGTCGGACGGCCTGTTGTTCGTCTCACAAGCGTCCCGCGATGGATTCGCGGCCGCCTACCCGCGCACAGCTCACCAGGATCGATGGTCTGTCGTCCACAACGGCGTCGACCTGCAGCGATTCACGCCGCTGGGATCGGCTAAGCGCCAATTTCCGTCCGACCTGGGCATCCCGTCAGCTGCGCCCGTGGTCTCCCTGGTCGGTCACATGCGGCCAGGCAAGGGCCAAGACGTGGCCGTTGAGGCCTGGCCGAGTGTCCTGTCCAGGGAGCCAGAGGCGCGTCTGCTCCTCATCGGCAGCGGACCCCATGAGGAGCAACTGCGCACTCAGGTCCGCGATCTACGCATTGTCGAGCGGGTTGTCTTCGCGGGCGCCCGGGATGACGTCGAAGCGCTGCTCCGAAGCTCGACGCTCGTGGTCCTGCCGACACGCATGGAGGCGTTGCCCACCGTGCTCTTAGAGGCGGCCGCGAGTGGCGTCGCCTCGGTCGCAACAGCGGTTGGCGGCGTACCCGAGGTTGTCGTCGACGGTGAGACCGGTTGGCTGGTGCCGGCTCCGCGTGCAGAGTTGTTCGCCGCCGCGCTGTGCGACGCACTCGCCTGCCCTGTGGAATTGACGCGCCGTGGGGCAGCAGCCCGCCGACGGGCCCAGCTCCACTTTGACGCACTCACCTGGGTGACCCGGCTTCGCGACCGCTACGAGGTCGTCCTCGGCCAAGGCGAGGCCCCAGCTTTATGAGCGACGATAGCATTGCTGCAACGGCGCCCCGAGGTCGCGATAGCCTATCGGTGCTAGCTACTCGCGGGTTCTTATGGTCTGCACTGTCCTTCGGCAGCAGCAGAATCATCGTCTTCATTGTCACGTTGGTTCTAGCACGGCTACTTGCCCCCGGCGACTTTGGTGTCGTGGCCGCCGGCCTCACTCTAATTGCGTTTCTGGAGATTGCGCTTGACCTTGGTGTGGGAGCCGCGGTTGTCTACGAGCAGGAGCAGGGACTGACACATAGGGTCCGGACTGCCTACACTCTGAATCTGCTCATCGCCCTTCTGCTCGCTGGGTTGGGCGTTCTTGCTTCGCCTGCGATTGCCTCATTCTTCCGGTCCCCAGAGTCGGTCGACTTGTTCCGGGCACTTTTCGGCTACCTGGTCCTGCGCGGCGCTGCACAAGTGCAGGGAGCGGTTCTGCAACGAGACCTTCGTTACCGCGAGCGCATTACCATCGACTTCTCGCGTGCCATCGTGCGAGGAGGGGCCTCAGTTGGTCTGGCCTTCGCCGGAGCAGGCGCGTGGGCCATCGTCGCGGGGTTGCTTATCGGCGAATCTGTCGGGTTGACGCTCGCCTGCACCTTCGTCCGGCTCCGTCCCACGCTTCACTTGGAGAAGTCGGTTGTGGCTGCGCTGCTCCGGTTTGGTATGGCGGTGCTTGCCCTCAAGGTCATAAGCGGGCTACTGACTGACGGCGACAACCTAATCGTGGGCAACCGCCTCGGCACGACACAGCTGGGTCTCTACGCCATGGCCTTCCGACTACCGGAATTGTGTATCGACAGCGTCCATTGGATTTTTTCGAGCATCTCTTTTTCGTTGTATGCCCGGGCAAGGCAGCAGGGAGCTGACACCTTTCGGGACGCGATGCTTCGCAGCCTTCGCCTTACCACGCTGTTTGGCTTCTCAGCCGGGACTGGGCTCGCCGTCGCTGCGCCGCTCGCCGTGCCGGTGCTGTTCTCAGCGCGCTGGACGGCCGCGATCGTACCTACCGTGCTCCTTTCTCTAGCAATGGGCCTCGCATCGATCGGCTACGCCTCGGGCGACATTTTCCCGGCGGTGGGTCGTCCTGGCGTCCTACTGCGGCTCACTGGCGCGATGACCGCGATCGCGGTTGTCGGCTTCTGGTTGGCATCTCCATACGGCATCGCCGCCGTAGCAGCAGTACACCTTGCCTTCCAGTCGGTCTTTGGTGCTCTCCGCCTCCGCGTAGCCAACCACCTTGTGGGTTCCTCCTGGGGTGACGTTTTCGCGTCACTCACGCCAGGAATCGCCAGCTCCTTCGGAATCGTCTGCCTCGGGATGCCGATGAGCCTGTTGGTGCCGCGTAGCCCCCTCGGGTTGTGCGCGACTGTAGTCAGCGGGTCAGTCGGGGCGGCCTTGGCACTGACCCTGTTCGGACGGCCAGCAATTCACGAGATTATCTACCTGCTACGCGGGCTCCGCACTGAGACGCCTAGAGGAGGCACAGTCCCGCCGGCCTCGGCTCCGGACTAACGGTGACCGAGTTAGGGGCATAAGCAAGAAGACGGGCAGTGGTCCGCAATCGTGCGAGTCCGCCGATCTGGCGCCAGCCGGTCGGCCAGCCGTCTGCTGGACCATCCCAACGATCGGGGTGTTGCACGTAGGAGTCGGACTCGGGCGTCAGCCCGGCTACCGGTGGCGAAGCGCAGCTTGAAGGCGTGATCGCCGCGTAGCAGGTCGAACTCCTCCAAACCTTCCGCCGCCGCTGCCAAGAGCGTTTGACCGAGCAGTGTTAGACCGGGGCTCAGCCCTAGCTCGGGACGAAATCCCATGGAGTAGTAATACAGGTGGCCGTACGCCTTCAGCGCGTAGAGCAAGGCCGCTTTCTGGCTTTGGACTTCGAGCCAGTAGATCCGCGCCATCCCGTGCTCTGCCAAGGATGCGGCGGCCGCGACGTGGAACCGGCGTCGCTCGGGGGTGGCGAAGACCTTTGACGCACTGCCGAAACGCTCGTTGTGTAGACGCATCAAGACGGGCAAGAGAAGCCGGACATCGCTGGGCTGCTCCGTAACCGACAGACCACCTCCGGTGCGCTCGCAGAATCGCAGTCCTCGGCGCACTTGTTGCCGCAGGTTGCGGCTGGGCAGCAGGAGTGCGGGCTCCCGAGCCAGCAAGTCCACGTAGGGCGCGTGCACCTTCTGGTCGGGAGGTCTCAGCAACTGCGGCCGGCGCCGCCGATTCAGCGCGCGGAGTAGGGCCCCATCGGCAGCGAGCCCCTCAAAGTCGAGCATATCCCAGGAGCACCATCCCATCATCCTTTGGACGAGAGCATCAGCTACCCGGCCTCGGTCAGCTGGCACTGCCACAACATCAATGTGATCCGGGGCGAGCCACTGGCCGCCGGCCGGACCGAGCACGCGAAGGTTTTCGTTGCTCTTCCAGTGCTCAACGGGGAGCAAACCCAGAACTCGTTCGTTATCCGTCACAACCAACACGCGGACCTTGGACGACACTTCCGGAACCGCCGCCAAAGCGCCCACCCATTGCCAAGTGACGAACGGTGATAGCAGCCGTACGCGTTCCTGTAATATCTGCCATATAGCGGGTAGTCTTGGATCCGTCAATTTCAGTTCGGATACAGCGAGCATCACCGCATGGACATCCCCAAGCACATGAGTTGACCTTACACGCCTACACCCTGTATCGGGTGGACGCGCCCTTGACGCAGTCCGAACGCTCCGGCCGGTGCCGTCGTCCCTTATCTGCCAGTAACGCCGACAGAGTCCGACATTGGCAGGTAAGTTGATGCGGTCGACATGGCAGGGCGAAATGGAGCCAATGTGACCGCAGCGGTCGGGTCCTCCATCAGTGTCGTTGTCATCAGCCACAACTATGAGGAATACCTTGCCACCGCAATCGACAGCGCGCTGGCACAGAGCTACCCGGTCGAAGTGCTGGTCGTCGACGACGGATCGACGGACAGGTCCCGAGACGTTCTCGCGACCTACAAGGGCCGGGTCCGGAGCCTGCTCAAGAGCAACGGGGGCAACTCATCGGTGGTGAACGCCGCGCTCGCGTTGACGCATGGCGAGATCGTTATTTTCCTGGATGCTGATGACATCCTGTATCCAGACGCTGCGATGGAGGTAGCGGCCGCATGGACGCCCTACTGCGCCAAGGTCCAGTTCCGTCTCTCTCTCCTCGACGGCGCGGGGACAGTCATCGGGGTTGACCCGCCCGCGAGAAGCCGCATGCCCACAGGCGACGTCGTTCCCCAGCTCTTGGTCACCGGTAGCTACGTCACTCCTGTCACAACCGGTAACGCGTTTCGCCGAAGCGTTCTGGAGCAGCTGCTTCCGATACCGGTTGATGACTTCCGCAACACGAACGACGGCTACCTCAACGCCCTCTGTCCCTTCTATGGCTGGGTGATCTCGGTCGACCGAGAGTTGGGCGGTTACCGGCTGCACGGCCGCAACTTGTGGGCATTTTCGGCTGCAGTCGATCTGCCCGGCGTGCGGCAACGCCTGGCCCACGATTTGACGCGGCACCGCTACCTGAGCGACGCCGCGTACTTGCACGGGTACGACCGTCCTGACGACCTGATGTTGCGCGATCCGGTCCACACGCTGCTGCGGCTCGCGTCCTTGCGCTACAGCCCGTCCGATCACCCTGTTCCGACCGACAGAACGTTACCACTCACGAGAGCTGGCCTGTTAGCGGTAACACGCGATAATCAGTCCGAGCGGTTACAACGGGTGCTGACTGGCGTGGCCCTCTTGGGCGTCGCAACATTGCCACAGTCGTTTGCGCTGCGAATCTGCGACCTCGCCCTGACCAGTCGGCCTCGCCCAACCTGGGTCCGTTTCACGGCAAGAACCTTGCGGCGAATCCTTGGAGGTATGCCCTCTGCCGGCCAACTCTGACGCTGGGCCCCCTTCGGCCAGCCAGCAACGGGCCGAGGGAAAAGCGCATGTTGATAGCAGCCGTTGACAGACCGCTTCCTGGCACGTTCAGTTATCGGCAGCCCCGCAACTGGTCCCGATGTGTCCGTGATCTTGTCCCGACTCGGAGCATTGCGCCGTATGTCGGCATGCATCGGATCACGCTAGCCAGAGTACCCCTACCCATACACCGCATAGGATCAGTGCATGGTGCTCCCTCGTCAGGATGTCAGTCCTGAAGTCGCCCATCGCTTCAGATGGCTCGATCTCGCTGTCGGGGTCTCGGTCGGTTTGCTGATCTTGGTTGCGGGAGCGATCTTCGTCGTAAGGATGCCAGCGACGTACGAAGCCTCCGCTTCTGTCTTGGTGCTGCCCGACCAAGGACTGACACCCCAACTGCTAGCCGGGTATTACGACACTCTGAATCAGGGGCAAGTGGTGAACACCTTTGCCGAGGTGCTGCGCCTGCGGACGGTAGGCTCTGGCCTGTCGGCGGCTCCTTCCGCAAGTACGAGAGTGAGCGTCGTGCCGAACACGGCCGTCATCCAGATCACCGGATCCGCTCCCACGAGCAACGCCGCGGTGCAGGCCGCTGACAAGGTTCTCGACTCAAGCGCCTTTTACGTAGATCAGGCGTACGCGCCGTATCGAATTGCGCTGGTCCACAGGGCGGACGGAACGGCACATCGCGTCGGGCTTGGCCCTCTTCCTGTGCTGGCCGTGGTCGCGCTGGTTGCCATCGTAGCAGGCTTGGTACTGCACCAGGCTGTGCGAGCACTCCGGGGAGAATCTCGCTTCCGCTCGACGCGCCCCTCTGCGGAGAACGCACCTCGGCTTGATGTTGGTAACCAGCGCGACCGCAATGACGACCAGCCGTCGCCACCGACGGTAGCGTTGGCGGAGTCGGTCGCAAATGCTGTGACGACATAGTAATCGGACCTTTCATGCAAGATTCGACCGCCGTTACAAGAGCGGGATCGACGCGGAACGAATTGCTGGTCGCGCTCGGCGGCGCCGTGGTCGGCGTCGCGGTTGTGGTTGGAGGCTTGTTTGTTGGACAGGCCCGGGGGCTGCTGCTGCTGCTGCTGTTGGCGCTGCTCGTACCGCTGCTGCTGGCGTGTCCAACGGCGAGCCTTCTCGCGTTGACCATCTCAGAAGCTGCCAACCTCAGTGGTGTTGCGGGCACCCATGGCGTGCCCGCAGTCCACCTAGTCCTCCTTGGCCTGGCAACCGCCTCAACCGCCTTGGCCGTTGTGCGTCGCAAATTACGACTCTTCTGGTCGCCGGTCTTCCTAGCGGGTCTCGTCCTGCTCTGTGCACAAGCGGGAGCGGCGATTGCCGCGCATGACCCTTCGCTTAGCATTCCCGTAGTCCTAGAGACCGCGCGAGGCATGGTCTTTCTCGTGATCGTCGCAACACTGGTAGCGGGCAGCCGCCGCCGGCCTCGGATTGTTGCTGCCGCTATTGTGACGACGTTGGCTGTACTGTCTCTGCTGACTGTCGTGCAAGCATTCGCTTTGCACGATAGGACAGACTTCTGGGGCTTCGCCAACGTCCCCATCAGTATCGACATTGGCAGTGTCACGGCCCGGCATGCGGGCCCCCAGCAGGATGTCAACTTTTGGGGCCGGGTTCTTGTGCTCGCCGTGCCCCTATCGCTGTCGTTGGCGGTTTTAGCCCATTCGCGCCTTCGACGTGGAAGCTGGCTTATCGCCGTCCTCGCAATACTGGCGGGCATCTACCTCACCCAGTCTCGCGGCGCCCTTTTAGCTGCAGTTGTCTCCCTAGTGGTCTGGGCGCTGACGACTGGTAGACGTTACGCCCGCTTCCTGCTTGCGGCACCACTCATAATCGCTGCTATCCTAGCGGTTCCTGGAGTAGGAAGCCGCCTGCAGACGCTTTCCTCTCTCGATTCAACCTCCGTCGCGGTGCCTGACCCCTCGCTCGAAGGCCGAATCGCTGCGCAGCAGGTGGGGGTGCGAATGGTTCGCGAACATCCGCTCCTCGGGATAGGTCCCGGCAACTTTGAAGCGGTGGAGCCTGGCTATCTGCGACAGTTGGGATTGCAAACAATAGTCCTTGCGCCCCATAACGAATATCTGGAAGCTGCCGCCGAGGGCGGCATCGTGGGTCTCAGTAGCCTACTCCTTTTCCTAGGGACCGCTATGTTCGTCGCGCTCCGTTCCTGTGTCCTGGCTTCGCGCGGGAGCTGGCATCGGTCCCCCAGCATTGGCCGCACGCTGGGAGCGGCAGTGTTGGCTGCGCTTTCCGGATGGTTGGCGGCTAGCTTGTTTCTGCACTTGGCAACGTTTCGCAGCTTACTGCTCATCATAGCTTTGGGGACTGCTCTTGATGTCCAAGCGCGGGATGCCGCGGAGGGGGCTTTCGCACGCGGATCCGACGCGAGCGAAGGTGAACTGGCCGGGACCGAACACGGCCAGATGCGGCGCCCGCCAAGTGGGATTGGGCGGACGCACGTGCGCTCCGCAGCTCCCCTGGCCGGAGTGTTGGCCGCGTTCGTGCTGTTGGTTCTCATCGGCATCAGCCCAATCGTCCGGACGTCATCGTGGCAGATGAGCGTCAGCGCGGAGCTTGTGCTGAAAGAAGACCAGCCTTTAGCGCCAGGAGCATACGAGTTGAGCACCCTCAGCCGCGACTCTCTGTTGCGTACCTACGCGACGATTGCCATGGATCAACACACATATAACGGCACAACTCGCCTGGTCGCCGGCCTGCGATCCGGGCGAGCCCGCGTTGACATTGGGATATCGCCACCCTCGACCGTCTTGAGCATGACGGTAACCAGCCTTGACCGAGATGTCGCGGTGACGGCCAACGAGGCGCTCAACGCTTTTGTCGGTATCGTGAACCCGCTGTCTCGACTGTACGGCTTTCGGCAGGTATCCTCCCATACTGGTCTTCGACGCGTTGAGCGCATCAATGCGTCTCGCCTGTGCGGCTTGGTCGCATTAGGTGGGCGTCTGGTGATAGCCGGCGCTTGGTATGCCGGACGGAATCGGGTAGCGCTCAATGAGTGACCCGTTGTGTAGGGTCAGAGCCAGTCATTGCGGACGCTCACGACGGCCCACAGATTGGCGTCGCAGCCGAGTCGGTGGCCACGCAAATCTGGTTCGTTGAGGGGGAGGGGACGTGACTGACCGTCTACTTGTGTTGTGCTATCACAACGTTCGGGCGAGTTGGTGCTTCCCGTCGGAAGGTGACCAGGGTTTGCGAGGGCTCGAACGCCAACTGCGGGCCCTTCAGCGAGTGGCAAATGTCTTGCCACTCGAAGACGCCCTTATGCGACTATCGGAGGGTCGGCGATTGCCTCGGCTTGCAGTGGCCCTGAGCTTTGACGACGGCTATGCGGATAATCTAGAGCTCGTCGTGCCGCGGCTGGAACGCCTGTCGCTACCCGCCACGTTCTTCCTGGTGCCAGGCCTCTTATCCCGTACGGTTTCAGCGTGGTGGGAGACGATGGGGTGGGCCTTCACCGCGACTACTCGAGCACAACTGAAATGGCAAGGGGCGCAGCACCGGCTCGACACCCCGGCCGGACGCTCAAGCGCGCAAGCCGCGGTTGTCCAAGTGCTGAAGCGCCGAAACCGGGCGGCGCGGGAGGAAGCGGTCGTCGAGCTCATCGCGCGGTTGGCCCCTGCTGGGCCGCGACCTGATCCGCAAATGTTTTTGGACTGGGCGGGAGCCCGGCGGCTCGTCAGACGCGGTCACGCCATCGGGTCGCACTCGTCTCATCACGCCATCCTGTCGCAGGAGAATGAGTTTGAGCAGGCCGCGGACCTAAAGGAGGCACGGCGCCTACTCGAGGAAGAGCTGGGAGTGCCGACGCCGCTGCTGGCATACCCGAACGGCACAGTGGACGACTATAACACTGCGACCATGCGGGCTGCCTTAAGCGCGGACCATCGCTTCGCACTCACAACAGTTGAAGGATTCAACCGCCCAGACACTCCGCCGCACGAGATCCGGCGAAGCTTCATGTTGCCTCAGCGGGGAGTCGTCGACCTGGTTGCCAACCTGCGGTACATGACCGCAGGAACACATGGCAGGGCGCTGCCCACCTGGCGGAGGAGGAGTGTCGGGCGCGCGCCGGGGACGGAGTGACAACCCTCGGAATAGCGACAGCGACGGCCTCGAACGCCGCTCATCATCCTGAATCATGGTGTGGTGTGGCCGGCATAGCCGAGCATGGCACCGGCTCGACGGTGGCGATGATTGGCCGCCCCCAGCATGGTCTAGCGTCTAAGGACCTCACTATGTGTGACTGCGGCGGGGGGTACAAGAGATTTGTAATGCTGCGCCGGTAAACCACTATGAGCTGAGGCTGGTCCGGATGGGTCTATCTGTTTGCAAATTTCCGAAGGGCAGCGTTGGCGCCATTTCGCCGCCGTGCCGGTGCTTATCAGGCAGTTGTTGCGCCGGTCCCAAGCCCTCGGACTGCTGGCGGCCGGTCCTGCCCTTGGACGGCTGGGTGCCCGAACGATGAACCAAAGCATGCCCACCCCCCCCTCCCCTGAGCGGTCGACCTCGGCGGTCACCTTTTACACAGTGGCAGACGAGTCGTTCTTTCCTGGAGTTGTCGCGCTGGTCAATTCCCTCCGGGTCTGCGGGCACAGTGAGCGTGTCGTGGTCGGGGACGTCGGGCTACGACCCGACCAGCGAGCCAGGCTTGAAGGAGTAGCGGAGGTGGTCAACATTGCAGGCGACCTCATCGAGAACCCGCTGCTCTATAAGCCTTTTGCGCACATGTTCGATCCTCAAGGTATTGTCGTCATCATTGACTCAGATATGGTGGTGACCCGTCGACTGGACGACGTCCTCGCGTCGGCCGCAGCCGGCCAGATTTGTCTCTTCACGGACGAGACGCAGGAGGAACGCTTCTTTCCCGAGTGGCAAGAGTTGTTCGCGCTGCGCTGCCCCATGCGCCGCCAACCATCGCTCAACTCAGGTTTTGTTGCCTTTAACGTGGCGCAATGGCCTGATCTGTTGTCTCGTTGGTGGGAGGCATGCGCCACGATCCCCTCCGCAGGAACCCGAAGCTGCGGCGGACCTTGGGCCGGACCGCACTGGGACGGCGACCAAGACGCACTAAACGCACTGTTGATGAGCGAGGTCCCGGCTGCCGCGATTGAAACCCAGCCGCAGTATGTGACAGACCTGCTGCTACAGGTTCGGGTTGACGACCCGCGCACCCTCTTGTGCAGTCGGGCTGGCCAGAAGGTCGCTTTGCTGCACCACACCGGCACCCCTAAGCCGTGGCGGCGCCAAGCCTGGATGCGGGTCCGCCGTAACGCCTACGTACGATTGCTGCCCCGTTTGCTCACCGAACCAGATGTCGCGTTGCGTCTTCGGGCTGACGACCTACCGGTGTGGCTACGCCCGGGGCTGCGCGGCGGCCTGACACTTGGGGTCCTCAGCGCTTGCAACGGTGCGGTACGCGCCGTCGTCCGGCGTGCGCCGGCTAAGGTCTACCGTCGCCTGCGCCGGCTCCGGGATCGTCTGGTGGGTGACGTCTGAGGGACGACCCATTGCACCGGTTTGCGGACGCGCCGTCAGTGAAACGGGTGGCAGAGATATATCCGCTCCCTCAGGAGTAGCAATTGCGCTCGGTGCTGTCCACTCTGTACTTCCCCCGCCGTGCGCTCTGGACTTCGCGGGTAGACATGCTTGACCGCGGTGCCATGTCGGCCCAGCGGTTGCTCACCGAGTTATTGAGAAAGGCGTCGACGTACGATGTGGTGGTGCTCGACGGTGCAGTTGGGTTGAGTGGCGGCTTCGTCGATCGCATGGCCGCTGTCGGAATCGTTCGTCGTCGCGACGGTCCCCTTGTGGTTATAACGGACGCCACGTGGGGGGCGGGCGATGGGCCGCTGGCTCACACCGTCCGCCGGCGCTTGCTGAGCACGTTCGATAGCGCCCGCACGACGTATTGCGTGCTGTCGACCTACGAACAGGCGACTTTCCCCGGCATGTGGGGCGTGGACCCGGCCCGGGTCGCCTTTACACCTTTTTACTGGACGCTGCCCATGGAGACTCCGCCGCTTCTGTCGGGCAACGGCGGTGTCTTCGCCGGCGGTGACTCGCTGCGTGACCACGCCACCGTGCTTGCGGCTGCTGATGAACTACCCGCGCTGTCACTGACGCTCGCCACTCGGTGGCGCCCGGACGTGCCGATCCCGCATTGGGTTCGGTTCGGGGCGGTCGACCCGGCGCAGTTCACGGCACTCATGGGTGATAACAGCGTCGTTGTCGTTGCATTGCGTCCAGGGCTTTCGCGCAGCGCGGGACAGCAGACGTACCTCAACGCCATGGCGCTGGGCAAGATCGTCATCGTTACCGACTCCCCCGGCGTTCACGACCACATAGATCACGGTCGGACCGGTCTCGTTGTGCCGCCGGGCGACCCCTCGGCACTCGCCGTGGCACTACGGTGGGCCACCGACCCCGGCAACGCCGTAGCAACGGCGGCGATAGGTCGACAGGCCCGAGACGACGCACTGAGTCGGTTTAGCCCCGGCGCCTACATCAAACGCCTCTTGCAGGTGATCGACAACGCTGCTGTGTGATGGTTGCGCTAGCGGTCAGGTGGAAAGATCGATCTACGCGGCCGTGACACCAGCCAATCTCCAGCCAATCTGGCGCTGAGACCCAGCATACATGTACTGTTGGCCCGGATACCGTGCACCTTACTTCAGCGACGGAGCCGCCATGTTGCAGGGTCTCGCGGTGCGAAGAGCTGCTCTGGTGGGCCTACTAGCTGGTTCCGCTCTGTCCGGTGGAGCAGGGGCCACGTCGGCTTCCGCGACGCCTAATGCAGCCTCGACCGAGTCCGTCTCTCCGTCAGCGACGTCCGGTTTACAGCTCTTCGGCGCGACATGGAATCAGCCGATTCGAAGCCGCCCTATTCTGAGTGCTAATAGTCGGGCAGCTGCCCGTCTCCTCGCGAAAAAGACCGCCTACGCCAACCTCTACGACTTTGGTACGCCGATCTACTTCGCAGACCGCTGGACCCCTGCGGTGTCGGTAACTTGCACTGAGCATTGGGGGCGATGCCCGCTTGAGGTGTCCCCGGTTCCCGTACCGCTTGCTGCTCGGCCTAATAGCGGCTCGGATCACGCGATGACCGTCGTTGATCGGGGCCGAGGCGTCGTTTATGAGTTCTGGCGTGCGCAGAGGGCTCCCGGTGGTTGGCGCACCGCTTGGGGTGCTATCTCGCGAATTAACGGAGACGGCCGCGGAGGTTCGAGCGGCTCCGGGATCTCGCGTTTGGCTGGGGTGATCACGGTTGACGAGGTATCAAGGCGAGTAATCCCCCATGCCTTGGCCGTGTCCTCCAGCAACGTCTGCGCCCGCCGCTTTCTGCCTCCGGCCACGAAGACCGACGGTGGCAGTTCAGCAGCTGGGTGCTTACCCGCCGGTGTCCGGCTGCAGTTGGATCCGGCGCTTGACCTCCACCGGGTCGCCGGTCTGACCGGGGGGGAGCTGGCCGTTGCCTTAGCGATGCAACGTTATGGTGTCTACGTCGTCGACTCGGGCGCGGCAGAGCTGGCCATCGGTTTCCAGCGCCCAACGGCCGGGGACAACCCCTATCCTGCTGCCGGCTTCGCGTGGGACTATTACGCGCTTGATCACATTCCGCTCGGTCGGTTACGGCTTCTCCGGAGCTGGGACGGATCGTGACATAGCTACGCCGACGTGGCTTGCCAGCTCGGTGGAGAGCCATTCGAACAGCTGAGTAAGGGAACGATCGGCCGACACGGGATGCACCCGTATCCTCCGCCAAGGGCCGATTCGCAATAGTTCCACGTGAGCAAATTCACGCCACCCCGACTTGATCAACGCCCGCCGGTTGGCGGTGTTTCCGAGGGGAACCTTTCCGACTACCCGATCCGCCAAGTTACGTTCTTCCAGATCATCGAAGATCCGCGTATACATAGCGGAGGCTAGCCCTCTGCCCCGGTAGTCCGGCGCAGTGACCATATCCTCGGGATTGGCCACTCTCGGCGGCAGGTGAAGCCAACCGGTGCGCGCTGCGACCGTCGGTGCCTGGCCGTGAAAAACCCAGCCCGAATAGACGGCCCGACCTTCGTGTAGGACCAGCCACAGCTGTGCTCCTCGAGCCAGCCGGGCGGCCGCCTCGGGCAGAGCTACCGCGTCGAGCGAGCCCAGCAGCGGGAGGTGCGCAAGGTCGCCGCGAACGACAGAGAGCGTCCCCGGGAGGAGCAACCTCGGACGCTCGACGGCCAAATCAGCGGTGGACCATGCGTGCACTTCGCGTAACCACAACACCGGCAACAGCCGGATACGCGCCCACATCATCGCGCGCGCTGCCGTGGCCCGTATGCCCCGCTGAATCAAGCTGGACACAAATTTCGAGAGCAAGCCTAGCCACTCGCCGCCCACTATCACACCTGTTCCCTCCTACTCTCGACGTTACTCCATCTCACGCACGACCGTGCTGACCCAACAGGGTGAGATCCAGCCCGGCGGTCAAGTGCCAGTGAAAAGGCCCCGATGGATACGGGGTGCGGCTGCCTCCGGCGACTGCCCTTACCGCTGGGAGAAAGCCCGATGCGTCAGATCACACGTCTCATTCTTGCGGCCACCACAGTCGCCAGCGGCGGCGTACTCGTGGCGGCTCAGCAGCCCTCGTTGGCATACGCGAGCCGGGCTAACTCGTCGAGCGCCTATGTCCTCAACGTGAGCGCGTCGCCTGACCGGTCGCCAGCACAGCCGCTCGAGGGTCGCTCGCTCAGCGGCGGTGTGTACATATATCTGTCCGCGGGGGCGCCAGCCGAGCGGGTGGCCTTCCGGTGGGACGGTAGTACGACACCGACACACGTGGACTGGGCCAGTCCCTGGGACCTCACAGGCACCGCTGTGGACGGCTCGGCGCGTGTCGCGGACACAACGCAGCTGACACCGGGACCGCATGTACTTCATGCCAGGATCCGGACAGCCTCAGCAACCATCACGGTGTCAGCCGCCGTCACCGTAACCGAGACGCCAGTTACCACCTTCGGGCCCAGCAGCGGCCGCCCATTCGCCGACGACAGCGCCTGGAACACTGCCATCGTTCAGTCTCCCGTCATCGACTCTGCGAGCCCGGCGGTAGCGGGCTATCTCGGAAGCGATGGGCGCGCCTACGCTGATATTTACGAGTACGGTGATCCGACTTACAATGCGTGGGCATCTACCCCCCGTTATCGGATCAACTGCACCGAGCCGTGGGGTATCTGCCCACTAGAACAACAAATGGTACCCGTGCCAAATGGCGCGACACCGGCCCCTGGGTCGGATGGCGCGATGGTTGTAATTGATTGGCCCAATCGAACGGCCTACGACTTCTGGCAAGCTCGCAAGACGACCACTGGATGGACCGCATCATGGGGAGGCGTTACAAATATTGACGGTGATGGCAGAGGCGGCGCAACGGGGGCGGGCCTGGCTGTCCTCGCTGGGCTGATCCGCACGTATGAAATTCGTCAGGGGCACATTGACCATGCGCTTGTCTTTGCTACCGATAATGCTTGTCGCAATACGATGCGTTTCCCAGCCACAAAGACGGACGGGGTTTCTACGCGGTCCGACTGCATACCAGAAGGCGCTCGGGTGCAACTCGACCCGTCGATCAACGTCGAACAAATCCCCGGTATTACTCCTGGTGAAAAAGCAGTCGCTAGGGCATTGCAAATTTACGGTGCGTATGCGCGCGACAATGGTGGCGCGAAGATGGCTTTTGCTTTTGAGAATCCGGCCGGTGAAATGGACCCGTACCCGTCGGCGGGTTTTGCTTGGGATTACTATGACATGCCACACGTCCCATGGAAACACTTGCGTCTGTTGCGCTCATGGAATGGTACATGATGCCCGGACCCGAGTCCATGTTGTGCGTTGGGGCGGCACCACGTCGCAGAATGACATTTAGTCGCGGATTATTGCCGTAGGGTTTGCAGCGGTTCCGGCTAACGTGGTCGGATACCGCAACCACCGTTGGGGTGTGGTCACCAGCCGAGTGAACCGCTAGCTAAGCTAGCCTTCTAGGAACGAGTGAGAAGGGTCGTCATGGAATTCACGGTCGACACGATCGATCGCCTGTGGGTCACCCTCGGTCTCCATCGACAGATCCCGCAGCTGTCTGACATGCTCCCCGGACCGCAAGTGGGTCCGGCTGCAGACAACCGCCGGGATGCTGGCGCCTACCGCGACCCTGGGCAACGCTCTAAGCAGCGCCACCGTTTCGCACGAACCGACCGAGTGGCTGATGTGGGCCTAATCAGGTTGCGACAGCTTGTAACGGCTGGCTCTGTTATGCGTTCCGCCACAGGCCCAGCGTGAGTAGTTTTGGACGGACCGGCTCCCCTAGCTGTCGCTGGAGTCTGCAGGGCAGTCTGGCGGTGCTCGCGTACACGTACGTGGGTTACCCGCTCCTGATTACCGTGGCCGCCCGGCTCGCCCGCGGTCGCAGCAGCCGCCGAGCAGCGCCGGCGACCGTAGAGGCCGACCTGACGGTGGTCATCGCGGCTTGGAACGAAGAACAAATAATCGCCGCAAAAATCGATGACACCCGGCGCCAGGAATATGGCCCAGGCCGTCTGCACATCATCGTAGTCGCCGACGGATCCTCAGATCGGACCGCAGATATCGCTCGGGAAAAGGGGGTACAGGTTTTACACGAGGCGCGGCGGCGGGGGAAAACCTCCGCCGTGAATCGAGGGATCGCCGCTTCCCGGAGCGAGTTCGTCTGTCTAACCGACGCAAACTGCTTTCTCGCCCCTGCGGCACTGCAAGGTTTAACCGCACCGTTCTTCGATGAGCGCGTTGCAGTGGTGAGTGGTGTGAAGTCAGTGACCGGCCCCGGGGTTCGTGGCCGGGGGGAGGGCCTGTACTGGCGGCTTGAGACAGCGACCAAGGTGGCAGAGTCAGTGTTTGGCGCTGTTATGGGCGCCCCGGGGGAGCTCTGCGGGCTGCGCCGGGCGATGACTCGCCCCATCCCCCAGGGGATCGTTAACGACGATTACCACCTCACCTGTGACGCACTCGCTCGCTCTCTAGTGGTACGTGTCGCCCCCGGGGCCATCGCGTATGAGCAGGTGTCCCCCCGCACCTTAGATGAGTTTGAGCGCCGAACGAGGATCGCGGCAGGCACCTGGCAGACTACCTTGGGTCACCTGACCTTAGCCGATCCACGCCGAGGGTGGGTCGCGCTCGCCTTCATTTCCCACCGGGTACTACGCAGCGTCCTGGCTCCGGCACTCCTTCCCGCGCTGCTTGTGCAGACGTTCCGATGTTGCAGCGTCGATCGGCTGGCCCGGCTGCTGTTGATTGCCCAGGCCTCGGCTTGGGTTGCTGCGCTCGCCGGCGTCGTTACCGACTCCCCGGCCGCGGCCGTTCCTTTCCAATTCGCCTTGACTAACCTCGCCACCTTACGTGGAGGCGCTCGCTACCTGACCGGACGGCAGCCAGCAGCGTGGCGAGTCGTGCGGTGACGCGGCCCAATCGGTGCGGCGGCCCTACACGCTTACCCTGCAGTACCGTATCCGGTGCAGCCGGCTTCCGCCGAATCGTTCTGATCTGTTCGCACGAGGTTGTCCCAGGGCTCGTGGAAGTTGAGGTGGCGGTCCCCCGCCTGATGCCTGCCTTGCGGTAGGTGTTGGGCGACCGCCAAGTCGACCCGACAAGACAGGGGACCGCTGTGAAGAAGGACTAC
>JAABUL010001669.1_pt1 | contig 40575 bp, 70 predicted proteins | sample 5559151 | NCBI WGS metagenome assembly JAABUL01 (sample SAMN10711876, study PRJNA513368) | rock metagenome | isolation source: Antarctica rocks | place: Antarctica: Victoria Land, Pudding Butte sud | reverse complement strand
TTGTTCTGCGTATCAATACACCTTGCAGGATACTGCCTCGCGCGGTGGGTGCCATGTAGGCGTCGCGCCGAGCAGGCAGCGACCCCACTCAGCAGCTTCGCTTCGCCGCACATCGACGTTCCGCCGCACCCAAGGTCAGGGCTGCACACTGTAGCCTTCGGTGTTGTCCATGATTTATATCTCTAGCTCTTCGCATGCCCGGCTTCCTGCATGCGCGCTGCTGCCGGGGCACGGCTGTCAGCCATCCCCGACCGTTGAAGCTGGTGCAGCAAGGCCTCGGCTGCACCGCCAGGTGAGCGAGCGGTCTGCGTGCAATCTCTAAGAATACTGGCTGCTGCTGCGATGGCGCTGAACACGCGTCTAGCCCTGCCCGAGCACGGGCAGCGTCAGGTGATTGTAATGTGCACTCATACGTCTGGCTGCTCAGTGGACCTCGCGGCGCTGCGCGGCGTCACAAGCCCAGGCAAGCCCCTGTTTCAGAATACTCTCGTGCCGGCTGCAGTCTCTGGTACCCATCTGCCACCAGGGCAGCAGGTGACCCCCGCCCTTCGTGTGAGCATGCTGAAAGTTGGCTAAGTGCTACACCCTACTCAGGCGTACAGCCAAAGGCAGGTGCCACCCGAAGGCAAAGTGCCTAGCAGAAGGCAAAGTGCCCATCGTCCCGAAAAGGCAGGCACAACTGGTAACAGACAGTCCCATTCAGTCCTGTGGCGGGTCACCCGCTGACCCCAGAAATTTGGGACTTTCCCAATGTCCCAGAAGTAAAAAATCTGGTAGCAATCGTTCCCAGATCGGTCCCAAATCGGCATTTGTGACCATAATAGAACGGTCCCAATTGGTAGCAAATCAGTTCCAGTGGCAGGATCCCAATTCTACCAGATGCACATGCGAGTCTTGGTCTTAATTTGGTCTCAGTTGGTCTTAGATCTACCGCGGATTTGATACCAATTGAGACCATTTGTTACCGAAAAATAGGACCAGATCCAGCCTCCTCGTTGGCATAGTGCATGATGTTTTCGGGGTTTTGCCGAGCTCGAAATGATCAGCTGCCACGCCCATAGCGTGTCATGTACGATATTGAAACATCAGCTCGTCATTCAATGCACGGCAGAGAGTGTCAACGAATGACAGGTCTAACAGGGTGGGCAAACACCGCACGACCCCGTTGTTTCAAGCAGCTAGCATGGACGCCTAGGGCATGTCCTGCTCCGAGTCGCTGTCGTCTATGTACGGCAGGATATAGTCGTCTGCGGTCAGCTGATCGCGCCCCGTCATGACCTCGTTGAGGACTGCCTGCCGCTGCTCCGGCACCGCATGCTGCGGTACTGCAGATGCCACAAGAAGAACACTCAGCTTGGAGTGAGGTATCTCATCCCCACTGTCAAGGATACACGCTGGTTTGCTGCATCCTTTGAAAGAATTAGAGACACAACCAAGTGATGCATGCGAGAGGGCTGCCGGCGCACCGTCTGTCCAGCGCAAGGGCTTCGGTGGCGGTGCGCCGGGGTACTCCAGCATCTGCCGACGCCGTGTCTTCGGCCGGTTCTCCGCGCCGTTGTACACCTCGCTGAGCCGCTGGGCCACCTGCACATGCAGAGGATTCAGATCACACCAGGAATCACACCAGGTCTCGCCTGGTCAGCCAGGTGGCAGCAGACGCTGACTTGTTGAGAGCAAGCGGCTGCCTCATGTTCAGCCGCTCTCAGGTCGCTCAAGGTTCATGACGCAGAGGGAAGCGCGGTCGCACCTCGAACTGCCACGGCTCCTGCAGCCCGAAGAAGCGCACAAAGTTGGGCGTGTGCCGTTTGTACTGCCCGGCGCCCTTGCACTCAGGGCACGGCACCGTGCCCGCCAGCACGCTGATCTTCGACTTGCGCGGCCTGCAGAAAACGGCAGCTCAACAGTCGGCACGGTACAACAGGGCCTCTGCCCAGGGCGACCGGCGCAGAGTTCGAAGAGCCTCAACTTGCCGCAAACCATTCGCTGCCGCGCCAGTGATCCTTTGTTTCGTTCAGGGGCGACAGGTCAGCCCTGACATTGGGACCCGATCGAGGTTGTGGCAACTGCATTTGGCGCTGATGGTGCGACATGTCGCACACCATTCGACCATGGCCAGCTGCGGGCCGCACAGGCTCTGGCATTGCGACTGAGGAGTATCCCGGGCTGGACTACTCTCAGCGTTGTCAGGTCAAGCCTGATCCGCTCACCCATTGACCATGGCCAGCTGCAGGTCGTCGCGCACGGCCCAGGCGCACTTTGGCATCTTCACCCGACTGACAAGAGGAGCAACTCTGAATGCTAAGTGCAGTGGACATGCCGCGCTTTCCACTCACCGGTTGACCATTGCCAGCTGCAGGTCGTCTCGCACCGCCCACGCGCGCTCCTCGTCGTCCGTCACCTCCTCCTCGAAGTCGTTGCTGCCGTTGGGACCGCACCATAGGCACGGGTGGCTGCGTGGCGGCGGCAGTCACAGGGCAGTCACAGAGAGTAACCAGGAGGTCAGCATTGCAACATTGGACTCGAGTTGTGAGTACTGACAGCTGGATCCCTGCTTTCGATTCCAGCCACCTCCGCCTGCACTCCAAACGGCGTCTGAGGGAGCGCTTCAGCAACCGGCAGCGGGGTGGCGAGTGGAATTTGTGCTGATGCATCACTGACGCAGGCCGCCAGTTGGCACCAGCGGTCACATGTTTTGATGAGGCAGACAGGCGCTGGAGGCCTTCCTGTTGGCATTGCGCGAGAAGGATGACACAGGGTTTGAGCACTCACTGGAAGTTGGGACCGTCCAGGAAGCCCATTCTGGCGACGCTAATGGCCGCCGGCCGCGAGCGTCGGTCCTTTGTGCCGCTGCAGCGCGGGCAGATAACGCTGCCGGCGCCGTGGCAGTGCTCACAGGTGCCAGTGAACACCTCCGTCCACACGTGCTTCACCTGGTTGAATGCAATCGAGAAGGACGCCACCTGCAAAAGAATGATGAAACTGCCGTCACCAGGAAGCCGTCAGCTGCACAGGGTGTTCCGTGCACCAGACTCCCCAGACTTCGAGCAGCGCGTGCGTGGCATGCAAAAAGGGCACGTGTGAATGTGCTCCCTTGAGGAGCAGCTGCAGGAGCCACTGTGACATGCTGAGGCAAGGCGCCCACGCCGAGCTTGCCCGTGTGTGTAGCTGCAGGCCGCAGGCAAGCTGCTCACCGTGCTAATGCCGCGCAGCACGTCCAGGATGGGCTCTGCGGTCATCATCCTGGCCGGACGTCTGTGAGCTCTGGCACTAGGCCCTCACGACGGCTGTGTTGGCGGATTGGGACCTCGCCTTTTCACCGCCTGAGTGTTGCTGTCCCTTGCAGAAACAGATCTGATCGGGTCGTCGTTCAGTAACACGCACGAAACACCAAGGTGCACAAAGCTCGCTTTCAGTGGGGAACGGCACTCCGACACCGATGTCTGCGCCGAGTGACTGCGACTGCGTAAGCGCCACGTTCAGGCTGAGGAGGCAGCACACGTCTGGCAGCAAACTACATCTGGCTCGAAAGCAAGTTTTGGCTGGCCTGTCGGTGCATTGGCGAGGGCTTTGGAACATGCAATCCGGTTCAGCTTTCAACAATCTCTCCGCAAGCTGGCGACCAGCATCTCCGCGCTTGCAAGCACAAGCATCGCGTGGTAGTGCATGATCGATTTCCGTTTCCACGCCAAGCTGGAAAGCGGCAAGCGGTGCAGTAGCCATATCGTTCGGAGGAGCACTTGCATTGCATATCCATTCTCGGCTGGAATTCTTCGCACAACACAGGCCTCACAACAGTCGCGTTGGATATCGATGGTCGGTTGCGTTTGACGAGGCACCCTCTAGGAGACCCTGCAAGCAAGACCAACAGATTGTACAGCCCGTGGTGGCAGTGGGAACCGCAATGCCAGGCATGATGCACAGCCCGTGCGGCTGCCGCCCTCCGACACAGGCAGCTCTGACCCGGGCGGCACACGTTGCGCCAGCTGTGCTGAGAAGCATCCGCTCTGCCGCCAGCAGCGGCAACAGCAGAGCCGGCACCCGCGCCAGCCATGCATGCGGCAGCGGGACATCGCCTGCTGCGCCCGACAGCAGGCGAGTCAGCGCCACCCGCAGCACGCGCAGGCGTACACACGTCTGCGGCGCCGCGCCTGCAGCTGATGCCCAGGTGTGTTACTCGGAGCTGGTGACATGTGTCGCCGCAATTCATTCACGCCGTCGCAAGGAAGCATCACGGCCCTGGAGTGGGCAGGCAGTGCATGCTCCTCGCATCCACATCGTGCTGCACTGTGATGAGCAATGCAGACGCCGCATCACCAAGTTGTTCCGTACTGATCTAGTTTAACCACATTCACTATCCCCCCGTGCGCAGGACGCCTCCTCGGCGGAAGGCGAGGTGCTGGCCGCACTGTCGCGCATCATCGACCCCGACTTCGGGCAGGACGTGGTCACCTGCGGCTTTGTACGCGACCTGGCGGCAAACCGGGCCGCCGGCAGCGTGCGCTTCCGGTTGCAGCTCACGACGCCGGCGTGCCCTGTCAAGGCGGAGTTTGAGCGCCAGGTGGGGGAAATACGCTTCCAAAAGGCGGGCTTACGTCAGGCTTGCACTTTGCCGGAAGACCTGGCTACATCCAGCCAGACATGCAGAGCGACGCTTGAAAGTCCCAGAGGAAGCGCAGAGCTGTGTGCACGGCACTGATGCCGTGCCTTACGAGGGAGCACACCGAAGGAGCTCGGGCCACGAGCGGCAAACGGCAACTTCTGGACTGCCTGCAGGCGCGGCAGTACGTCGGGGAGATCCCGTGGGTGAAGGACATATCCCTGAGGATGGACGCTGACGCGCCAAAGCCGCTGGCCCCGAGCGCCGACCGCCCCGGCGGCCTGGCGCGCGTGAAGCATGTCATCGCGGTGTCCAGCTGCAAGGGCGGCGTAGGGAAATCGACCACCGCGGTCAATCTGGCCTACACGCTGCTGCAGGCAAGCCTGCGCCCCCGGCTGCGCGCAAGCCGTAATGCCCGCAGATCCGCGGCTTGTGTGGCAGCACAGCGCGAAAGCTGGCTGCAGCTGTCCGTCAGACGGCTTGCTGTCCTTCGTTTTCGGCTGGCTCAACATCTGACCGCGCGCAGATGGGCGGCAAGGTGGGCATCCTGGACGCGGATGTGCACGGCCCCAGCCTGCCGACGATGATCAGCCCCGACCCTCGCGTCATGATCATGGATCCCGACACCCGGGTGCGCTAGCACTACTACCCTAAACCCTAAACCCTCGCGTTATGATCATGGATCCCGACACCTGGGTGCGCTTTCTGCTGCGCTGCCCCAGTGTGATGTGAAAGGTCTTTGACGATTGGTTCCTGGTGCACCGTCCTAAACCCTAAGTGGAACAAAGCCTTCTGGAGCGCCTTGCTCTGCCACCGGCGGCCACTGCCTGTGCTGCATGAGCAGCAGGGTCGCAGCATGCTGCCTCCCATCACGTGGTCGAGTGTGTCGCATCTTGACTGTTTCATGTCCCATCATCAGGCGCTAAAGCCGGTGGAGTTTGAGGGCGTCAAGGGCGTGTCCTTCGGGTTTGCCGGGCAGGGCTCTGCCATCATGCGCGGCGCCATGGTCTCAGGTGACACACCTCCTTTGGACATCTCTAGAAGCCGCGGCCGATCGATGGCGTAGACTCCGCCGCCTGGCAACCGCTGCCCGGCCTGCAGACGACAGACGTCGGGGGCGTCTGTCACTGTGCTGATGCGCTCCTGCCTGCCGTATCCCCCCTGCGTGTACACTCCGCGAACACCATGGGTCACGAGAGCATTCCTTACACCCCGCAGGCCTCATCCAGCAGCTGCTGACGAGCGCGGAGTGGGGCGAGCTGGACTACCTGGTTGTCGACTTCCCGCCCGGCACCGGCGACATCCAGCTCACCCTGTGCGCTTCGAATTCCCGCCATGGAGTCGACCTGTAAACCTGCTTCAGGCACTCAGTGTTGCATGCAAACTCGCAGTGCCTGGCATCGCTACCTGTTGTCGTTGACGCCTGGACCCTGGGGCCTGACAACTCTGCGTTCAGGTACGTCTCCGAGACGGAATGCCGACCCTTGACAATGATCCCCGCTCCTGCGCTGCACAGGTGCCAGACGGTGTCGTTTTCGGCAGCGGTGGTCGTCACGACGCCGCAGAAGCTGGCGTACGTGGACGTGGTCAAGGGCATCCGCATGTTTGCGCGGCTGCAGGTGACACAACACGTGCCACAGCTGCGGCTGCTGCGATTGGTGCTGCTGCTGTCGCTGTCAGCAGAAAACATCTTCCTGCGCTCTCCTGCCCCTGGCCTGTATTGGTGATTGTCTATCGACCTGACACAGACAGCTCGGCTGACCAGAGTCCGAAGGGAGGAAGGCGGGTGCCCACATCTTCAGCAGCGTTTTCATCTTTAACGTGCGTCAAAGGCAATGAAAAAGAGAGACGAGATGCATACCTGGGTTAGGGTACCCTAACCCAGGCAAACCCTAAACCCTGGGCCCACGTGCAGGTGCTGTGCGTGGCGGATGTCGAGAACACGTCTTGCTTTGACGGCAGCGGCGGCGTTCAAGAACGCATCAGTTCACAAGCAGTACATCATAAAACACATTGCCTACCCTCGAACTGCAGGTGCCGTGCGTAGCGGTGGTGGAAAACATGTCGTACTTTGACGGCGACGACGGCAAGCGGTACACGCCGTTCGGCGCCGGCTCAGGAGACCGCATCCAGCGCGAGTTTGGGCTGCCGCACATCGTGCGCTTCCCCATCGCCGAGGACATCTCGCAGGCTGGCGACGGTGCGCAAAGGCCTGCTGTAGTCTGCACAGGATGGAGTGGAATGAAGAGTGAAAGGAAAGATTGTCAGTTAATCTTGCAGCCGAGCTGCCGCACACCGCGCTTCCCCATCCCCGAGGATATCTCGCAGGCTGGCGACAGTGCGCCAACGGAGTGCGAGTCAAGTTCGACACGAAAGAACAAAAGTCAACATACCATGGTTTGCGATGCGTCAAGTCTCCACCTCTCGATGCCTCCACTTTCCTTGGCTACAGGCGGCCGGCCGCTGGTGATCGACGACCCCAGCAGCGAGACGGCCGGCGCCTTCATGGAGCTGGGCGCGGCCGTCGTGCGAGAAGTTGCAAAGCTGGAGGCCATGCCGCGCAACGCCGTCAGGTAGGCGATTGTATCCACAAGATTCCCCTCGGGACCTCGGCAGTGTCATGTTTATGGACCTGTGGGCGCTGCTGTGGTTTGGGAGGTGAAAAAGCTGGAGGCAGTGCCGCGCAACGCTGTCAGGTATGCCCTTCGTGACCATAGAAATCATCAGGATCGAAGAGTGTAACAGTCGACTATTTCATGGAGCTGGGCGCGCGGGAGTTGGCAAGGCTGGAGGCAGTGCCACGCAACGCTCCAGGGATGCATGCAGCGGCATCCGCGGGCAGCGGCGGAGGCCGCCAGCTGCATGGAACTCGCCCAGCGCAGCCTTTTCGGGTTAGGGTTTGTGAACCATGAGTGCACCCAGCAGTGCTGCGGCTGACGCGACTCCTGCGGCTGGCGCCCTAATGGCATTGGGCGGAGCCTCGCAGAACGACCGAGCACCTGACATGTTCTCTTTTGGCATGCCCAGATTCGACGAGGGCGTGGCGGCGCTGGCGGTCAGCCTGCCGGCCGGCGGCGCCGTGGCTGGCGAGCAGCGGCCATTGGAAGGCGCGGCCGCATCCCCGGCTGCGGCGCCGTCGGCAGCGGCAGCGGGAGGCCGCGCGCTGGCGGCGGGGCGTCGGGAGTTCTATCTGCACCCCGCGGTCGTTCGCCGCAACGACACCTCGGCAGCGGCCATCGACGAGTGGACGGTGCGCTGGTAGTTCTGCTGTGGAAAACTGGGTGCCTCACTGGAGGTGTTCTATGCCGCTCGAGGGCTGCCGCGGGACCCGTGCTGCGCAGGTCCGCAGGTGTCGGCTACAAAGCCCCGGGGGGCACTGCAGGTTGGCATCACCAGTTGGCATCACCCTAATCCCTAGAACCATAAACCCTACACATCCTCACGTGCAGCTGGTTTCTGTGCGCGCAGGGCGAGCGGCTGAGCCCTGCAGTGGCGGACGATGTCCGACCTGCCAGCATCTCCCCCTGCGGCAACTACGCGGTGCAGATCCTGTGGGAGGACGGCTTCAACCAGGTGCCGCATTTCTCAAAAGCATTGCATGATGGCCTTTCGGTGAAGACTGCATCCGAAATCTGATAGACCATCTCTGATAGACCATCTCATATCTCTGCTTTTGAAGGTCTGTGCCTCCCAGACGCTGCTGGAATTCATTTTGGGAGCCGCTCGATGATGTGCGGCGTTCGCAAGTGCAGGATGGACCCCATGACATGACTGATGGTCGGTACATTGCAGACATTTGTCAGCAGCTGCACTCATGAATGCTTGTGAAGATCAACATCAACACATGACTGCGTCAGGTGGCGCCCTTCGAGCTGCTGGCCAGCCTGGAGCGCCTCACCCAAGCCCAGCTGGAGCAGCGGTCTGCGGCGGCGGCGGCGGCGGACGCTGAGGCAGTGTCAACAGATGCTGACGCTGTGGCTGTGGTGGCGGGAGGCGCCGACGGCGGCATTGTAGCGGGAGCGTCCGAGGCGCAGCGCATTTTGGCGTCCGCGCAGCGACGGTGAGAAGACAGATAGTAGCGGCGCGGTGTGCGAAGGAGGCCGCGCAACTGAGGGGGAAGGATGCGCATGCGGCGGGCTCTGCGTGCAGAGATGGGAGCGTAGCTCGAGAATAGTAAACGTATGAGTTGGACGATATTTGCAAGGCAGATAATGTATGAACACGCACGTGAGCATAATTGCAATCGATCGATCAATTGCAATCGAGTGGCATGCAGTTCAATTTGCAATCGCATGGGTAATGTGGCATGCGTGCAAAGGCAGACGTGTGGAACGAGACACGTGATGCTGATGAGAGGTTTTGGTAACGCTCATCATGACGTGTTTACAAAGCCGGCAGTTCCAGGCACCAAACATACTACCTTTTTGAAACACACCCGGACTCAAGACCGTCTCATTTGCCAAGACATGCAACTCCCCAAACCAAGTCAACCAAATTCTCTCAGCCGACATCAAAGTTGTTTGGCAAGCCCGCGGCGGGCGTGCTTGCCACACTCGCAAAGGTATTGTTGCAATGAACAACTGTCCCGGTGCCCAGAAGCCGGCAATTTACTACTCAACGTACAGTTTCAAGCTGCGACGAATACCTCATTTAGATTTGGGTTTGCCGCGGCGCGGTGCGGCAACGCCGCGCCTTCGCATCCAAGCGCCTTTTAGCATAAGTCTCTTACAGCGTCGAAAGCTTTCCACGCTGCTCGGATGGCTTGGTGTGACTACGATGTGTTGGCCCTAGGTCCGCCCGAGCCAGCGTGAACACGAGGATCCCAGCTGGAGCTGCCCAAGGAAAACCACCGATGCCTCAGCAGAGCGGCAGCCGCCGACGCCACCGCTGCACAGTGATGAATCCTTGTTGACCTTCATTCACCCTGACGCGGAGGACCCTCGAAGTAGGGGCTATTGGGCGCGATCCGCGTGCCGGTTGAGGCGCCTGTGCATGTGCCAGGTGTCCACAGCCGCGCCGGAAAGCGCCGCGGCCGCTGGCGTGGACAGATCCCCCGTCAGCTTCCACAGAAGCCCCAGGAACACGATCTGCGGCAGGGCAGGTGGGTCTGAATTACGCATCGGGCGGCAGACGGCTGCCAGCACGTTTGTAAGAGCCCGTTTTTGAGCTGGGCTGCTGCCCGCCCTGTGTTACGCGACGCATACAATGGCCATCGCAAGATGCCCACCAGTCTGAGCGCGCCAGGACTTTGAGGGAGCGACAGCACACGGAACGCCGCTCAGTTTCAAGGCGCGCATGCCGCATCACAACGACCCCACACAAGGCGACTCCCAAATCCAGTGACAGATGAGAACCCTTCTCGGCACGACCCTGCACAATCCGCATGCAAAGCCCACGACCCCCACCCAGGATGGCCATCGGGAAGCCTGACGGCTCTTCGCTCCAGCCAGCACCGATATTCGAGACCACAAACCCTCTTGATGCCGATACACGCCCACCTGGCCGGCCATGAGGAAGCCAGACAGCTCGTCGCTGCTCTCCCGCTGGCCGAGCCAGGCGCGCGCCACATTCTTGAAGGCGTGCGCCGCCGCCTCTGCGCCCTCGGGCTTCATCACCCGGTAGTACCGGTCCGCGTTTGACAGCGCGGTCTCCACAATCTCCTGCGGCCAGAAGGGATCGCAGCTCTAAGGCATGAAATACGTCGCAGCAGCCTCGTAGCATCGCATGTGGGCATGCTGCAGACGTGAGCTTCGACCTGACCCAAGACCACAGCAGCGCACGATGACAGCGCCGAGTGAGCATCAACGGCGCCGCTGCCGCATTGAACAAGTGTAGGGCTGCGAGCCTGCGTGTTCCCAAAGAACAGCCTCCCAGGGGCTACAAAACGGGTGACTCACGTCCTCCTCGCAGCGGCTGGGGCTGGAGGTGATGACGGAGCCCGAGGCGGCCGCTGCCGTGGCCGCGACCATGACCGCCAGCGCAAAGGGCAGGGAGTCGGGCAGCGGCGCCCCCCAGTGGCGATCCAGCTCCCGCGTCACGGCGCCAAAGACGGTGGTCAAAGCGCCGAGCGTCGCCGGCAGCCCCAGGATGAGGGTCGGCAGAGTGTCGAACAGCATCGCCACGCCCGCCTGTGGATTCAGGCGTCCATGCCGTTCACGGACATGACCTTGACACATTATGGCGTCGCCGGCAGCCCCAGGATAGGTGTTGGCAGCGTGTCGAACAGCATCGCCATGCCCGCCTGCACAAACATCTCCGTGTTCGGCGTTCATTTGCTGCCGCATGCGTGCCAGGCAAGCCCGCACAGGTGTCCAAAGGCGGTTGCGGCTCCTACTTGCAGTCTCCAGAGTTTCTGGCCGTGCATGCAGAGCCTGACCAGAAGGAAAGGAGCAGCGCCTTCCAGCAGCGCCATGCTGGCGAGCAGTCGACGGTAAGAACGTTTTTCTCAACACAGATGGCTTTCCCACCTGCGGCAGCGTCATGCTGGTGAGCAGCGGGTGCAGCTGCTCCATGCGGTCGCGCTGCAGCTGCTCCAGGGCAGGGAGACGCTCGTGCGCGCCGTCTGTCCATGACCACGCCTTTGCCGCCACCAGCGGCGCTGCCGCCAGCAGGCCCACCTGCCAGCAGCAGACTTTACACCATAAAATGTGCTCGCCGGCATACCAATATGGAGGAGCTACGCTGTCCGTCCACGCCCTTGTGAGGCTTCTGACTGCGTATTGTTAATGATGTACGCCATGCACATGTTGGTGGAATGGTGGGAAACTGCTGTCCGTCAGTCGGACGGATGCAATGTGGCTGCAGTGGCCAAGTCGGCCTGTGACCAGCAAATGAACAACTGCATTGAACGCCGTGGCTGCAGCCTAGCTGGGCGAGCGGGAGACGGCTCCTTGAAGCCACCCCAAGGCGGTTCAGCGGATGAGCAATTGGGCGTGCAGGCTCAACACAACAGGTGACTCGCTGTCCACGCATGGTTGCGAGACTGAAGCCTTCTCCCACCTCGGCTGCCTTCAGGCTGTGCGGAGACAGCGAGGCGCCGCCCAGCGGGTCAGTGCCACACAGCCAGCAAATAGCCGAGGCGCCGACAAGGATGATGCTGCCCGCAGCGGCGGCAAACGCCAGCTTCGTGGGCGCTGGCTCAGCCTCCAGCGCCTGACTGACCAGCTCCTCCTCGCCGTCCCTATGATAAAGGCAGTAAGGCGAGATTTACAAGGCTTTCTACGAAGCCTGGCAGAGCCTGAATGGCGCTGCGCTGCTGGCAGTTTCCAGGGTTGCACGTCATTCTCTGTGACGCGTCGCCTTCACGGCCTGGATGCGCAGGCATCAGATTCGACTGAGCATGCAGCAGTGAAGAAAGCTCACCCGACGCCGGACAGCAGGTTTTGTAGCCGCAGGCCTGCATCTGCCCAGACATCTGTCGTGCGACGCGTCGATGCCTCTGCCGTTGCTGTCTCCTGCACATCCGTTTGCGCACGCACTGGTATCCATCGTGGCCGCTGCTGCCGACGCCGCGACCGGAAGAGGTCGCTGCTGTGCGCTGACCCGCTGCCTGGCCGAAGACCCTCGCACCTGGGCGAGCAACTGGCGATTAACTGAGCCGCCACCTGGAGCTGCATTGCGATGGCAATACGTTGACACACGGGCCAGAAAAGCAGTTTTGTTACTCGAGTCCTGCGCTGCGCGAACATCGCTGCTGCGTATCAGGGAACTGGCATCATGGGATCATTGAGCTGATATTCCCCACGCAGTCACGTGCCGACAGTAAACGAGGGCACTGTAGCACAATCGCCCCTCAATCGGCGGCTCGCAAGCGTGCAAATTGCTTCTGACAACCTTGAGCAATCGCTCGGATCCACGTCTCGCCCAGCGCCGCCCCCAACAATCAGCTTGCTTTCCCTGCCAGCAAGCAATCCCCTCTCGCAGGCAGCTCCGGAACAGCTGCGCAGCAGGCTCGTCTCATCAGCAGCAGCATCGAACCAGACTCCTGCACTGCGTCTGCTGGTGCATCTGGAACGGAACCGCAGAACGACACTGTTTGGCAAGCTGCAGCTGTGCACCGCGCCGCAGCCGCGCCATGAGGATATTCAGCTGATCTCTTGGCAGGCCAATCGCATCCAGCGACCAGCAGCCTCGCATCGCCACCATGCAACAGGTGGTCCCACCCGCACAGCAGCTGCAGCTGCGGCTGCGGCAGGGGCATGCGCCGCCTGCGCCGGCGATGCTTCGGTTGGCGCGGCCCGCAACTGTCGGTCCGGCACGGCGAGTGTGCATGGCGTCGACCTCCAGGCGGGCCGCCGACCAGCGGCCAGCGCCTCCGGGCACCCTGCTCCAAGACCAACCGGAAGAGCTGCTCCTGGTGGGTCTCAGCTCTCATGCTGTGATATGCAACACATTGCATGCAGACAGTTGGTTAGGTGTGTGTCAGCAGCGCCTCCGGGCACCCTGCTGCGTCCGGGCAACAATAACTGCTGTGTTGACCTTCCGTTTTCTGTGGAGGCGGTGCGATCAGACGGCCGTCAACATGACTGCATTATGGTCTGCCGCCCACTGCAGGAGCGTGATTGTGCGCACCAGCCAGCAGCCGGCAGCTCGAATGGCGCGCAGCTTCAACGGCAGCAGCCGGCGGGGGCCGACCCGTTGCAGCTGGAGAAGCATGGTGTCGGCGTCTCGGTGAGCGCTTGCCTTCTTGTGCATCGACTGTTCCAGCACCAGCTGCGACACTCATGCCAGCACGCGCTTTGCCGCTGCAGCACTGCGGCCCGGAGGGCAGCTCGGCACCGTCCAGCCGGCAGCAGCAACAACACTAACGCCAGCAGCCTCGTAGCGCACACGTTGGTGGCTCAACAGCTCTCTGAACCATTCTGCAGGTCAAGTCTCAGACCAGGTACAAGACGAGGCTGTCCCCCTGCAGGTGCGCAGCATGACGAAGGAGTACAAGACGCGCAGCGGGCGGCCCTTCTTGGCCGTGAACGACGTCAGCCTGGACGTGCCGGCCAACTCCATCACCGCGCTGCTGGGGCCCTCTGGCTCAGGTGGCGATCAGAGTGTTAGCAGAGTTAGCATAGCCGTAAAGGATGACAACATCTACACGCCACAGCGCCTTCACCACGCTCCTGGGCCATCCGACTCAGGGCTTTGCCAAGGTTTCAGAACCCAGCAGGTGTCGGCCGGATCATGTGCGCGGCCTGCAAGCACAGGGCTTGGTGCTCTTCACAAGGGCACAGACTGACGCAAAACCCTAAACCCTATGGTGTTTGTTGTGACTGAAGCCAGACGCCATGTTGCACGCCCGATGACATCTCACCCGATTTTTCAATTCAAGCTGGCTTTCTGTGCGGCTGCAGGCAAGACAACACTGTTGCGACTCATCGCGGGGCTGGAGGAGTCCAACGCCGGCAGCGTACTCTTTGGCGGTAAGCCCTCCTCACGCCCTACTCACAAAGGCAGGATTCTGAGCAGCGCATTGCTCCGATGGGCTCCACCATAAACCGCACCACCTTGCCGGCGCAAGGACCAAACAGCAACAGAGTCGGCCGATCCTTCCACGCAAATCACTCGGGCTGCGCTGCATGTGGCGCAGGCCAGGATGTGACGCGGGCGACGGTGCAGGAGCGGCGCATCGGGTTCGTTTTCCAGTCGTACGCGCTGTTCAACCACATGACGGTGGCGGACAACATCGCATTTGGCATCCGCATCCGCAAGCTGCCGATCGACAGCAAGGCCAGGTCCGGACTGCCGCCTGGAAACGTCGGGCATCCTCAGAATCCAATCATTTTCATCCCTCATGACGATTGTGCATCTCTGATCACGAATGCATGCAGACTGGGTTATCTTTGATCACGCATGTTGCCGCATCAGATGTTGTAGAGGGTGAGCAAGCCATTGGTATTGCTGTCTCGTCGAAAGACTGCCACCTCCATCCAGCATGTTTTTGGGGCAGAACCCGACATTGACTTGTTTAGAATAAAAAAGCTTGTTTCTTGTATAAATGTTACACAATACAACTCTTGAATTCTGTTGACACGACACACACGTGGCTGGCAGGGTGCGCGAGCTGCTCAAGCTCATCGAATTGGACGACCTGGGAGACCGGTACCCACGGCAGCTGTCGGGCGGTCAGATGCAGCGCGTGGCCGTCGCGCGTGCCCTAGCGTCAAACCCCAGGTATCTGCTGCCTTGTCCTTCGTTCAACTCGGCAGCCGGGCTGCAGCGCCTCCCGCAGTTCGTCAGTCCCCAAACTTCGTTGCGGTTCCGTGTGCCAAAGCCGGCTGTAAGAGACAAGGCGAAAGTGACAGCGTTGCAATATGGGCGGACGGCGCCGCAGGCTGCTCGGCTCGCTGTGTGACAGCCACACCCCTCGCAACCATAACAATTGCAGCGCCCGAGGGTGCGCAGCCGAGGAGGTTCCAAGACGCCCACCGCATAGGAGCAGTAAACACATCCCACGTGGTTCCTACAGGCTGCCGCTGCTGCCATCTGCACTGTCTCGCCACCGTCTCCACAGTAATGAAGGCGGTGTTCCGCTTCCCTGCGACCGATCCCCTCTGTCTCGCAGGCTGCTGCTGCTGGACGAGCCGTTTGGGGCGCTGGACCCGCAGGTGCGGAAGTCGCTGCGGCAGGGCCTGCGCGACATCATCGACCGCATCGGCATCACCGCCATCTTCGTTACGCACGACCAGGCGCGCTCCTTGGGGCAAGCATCCCCGCGTTGTACCCAGTCGTGCCCACACAGGACCAGAGGCTTCCCCTGTTTCAGTATGCCTACGTTGCCAGGCTCTTTAGGGTTTAGGGTATAGTGTTTAGGGTTAGGGGTTTAGGGTTTAGGGTTTAGGGAATCGCATCCTGCAGGAAGCCCTTTGCAACGTGCTGAGGCACAGACCTGATTCTCGACCTCCAACCACGGCATCTTACTCTGGCGTTTTTCTTCATTGCAGGAGGAGGCTTTCGACATCGCGGACCAGGTGGTGGTCTTCAACCGTGGCCTCGTGGAGCAGTCGGGCACGCCGCAGGAGCTGCAGGAGGCGCCCCAGTCGCCCTTCGTAATGCAGTTCGTGTCCGACACCAACAGCCTCCCCACGCGACACACGGTTAGAGTCCCGCCGCCCTGCGTTTCATGCGATCCTTGACTTGGAAGTCGTCGACACCAACAGCCCATGCGCTGAGAGCGGCGCCGCCATCCCCTCCGACAATTCTCGGGGTACCATGACTTTCTTTTGCCATGTGTTCTGGCCATACGGATCCTGGTGCAGCATGCTGGCTGCCCGACTGACTGCAACCGACTTCCCGCCGTGGCGTAAACCTCGTCTCAATGGCAGCCTCACGCGGCAACCCGCAACGTGCAGCAGGAACACTTGCACCCCCAGATGAAACTGGGATCCCTAAACCCTAAACCCTAACGGCTGTGCTAGCTGCGCGCAGTTTGTGAGGCGCATGGGCTTCTTCAGCCCAAAGCCGCTGGTCATGTTCCGCCCGCGCGGTGACATGACGGTGTCCAAGCAGCCGCCGACGCAGACGGGGCCCGCCACCTCTAGCCCCGTCACCGTTGTCGACCGCCTGGACGTGGGCTACATGATCAAGTACCGCCTGCAGTTCGATGACGGCGCGGTGTGACATTTCATCTTGTGTTCTCTGGACAAATATCCTGATGTGAGTGCCCAGGAATACAGCTTCAGCTATCCGCTATAGCCGACCGCCGGGACGCGGGCTGCATCACCAAGTACCGCCTGCAGTTTGACGACGGCGCGGTGCGCGAAGTGGCCAGATATGGATCATGTATGGATACGTCTCTTATTCTCCACGAAATGGCCTGCATGACCAAGTACCATATTGTGCATGGTATGCAAAACCCTGCTCCAAATTTGTCGCTGCAACATACGCACAGGAGGTGGAGCCGCACATGTTGGTTGATGGGGAATAGTGGGGAATAGTGGGGAATAGTGGGGAATAGTGCCGTCTTTCAGTATCCACTGATGATAGATAAGTAAAGGTATATTGTTTGCGCAGGAAGTGGAGCTGCATGTGCCCGTGGACGAGGACGAGGAGAAGTACGACCTGGAAGTGGACTCCCGTGTGTACATCCGTGTACCGGCGGACGCCTTCATGGCCTATTCGCCTGAGGAGGTGGACTCCACGCCACTGCTGGACTGAGCGGTCCATATTCTGCGGGGATCAGTCGGCAACAGGCAGCCAGAGCCCAGAAGGCCGGGCTCGGCGCCCTGCATCCGAGCGGCAGACTTTACGCCGCTGCTGGACTGAGCGCGGGCGCAGGTCAGCAACATGCAGGCAGACGCTTCAGCAGCATGCCGGACAGCAACCGCCCTGAAATCGAGGCGGTGGCAGACCGCCTGCCGGGCACCGCACCGCTGCTGGACTTGGGGGTGGGCGGATGAGAGAAATATGACAGCAAAGTCCGGGAGGCTGGGCTCAGGCATCCTGGGATGCCTGAGCTGCGCTGAAGCAGAGTGCGATTGGTTCTGCGCTGAAGTTGTATGCCGGATTGGAATGTTGGGCAGGACCGGCACTCTTCGTGTGCGTGTGCCTTTGGCGAAGGGTAGTTCCGGAGAGGTTTTGTGGAGTGCATTTGACAGGAGTTGGTGACCGCCGGTCAAGCTTTACACCACCACACCATCACCTCTTTGCCGGCGGCCATGCCGCCGGTGAGAACACCGTCCCAAAACCACAGCAGAAACTACAGCACCAAAACTGCAATCGTACATGCACAACATACACGTTGGGTTCCTGAGTTCGCATGCATTTGCTATGCGTGACACAAGAGCGCCAGTGGAAATAACACAAATGTCTCAGAAGTCTTTCTGCCGCCACCTATCTATACCATTTGCACCGTTTCGGCTGCTACTGGATGAGGAGCGGCCCTGCAGCTGCTGCGAGATGAGGAGCAGCACTGCTGATGGCAACACGAACCCGACAGGTCTGCCGCTGCTGCTGCCAACTGGCTGTGCTGGCTGCAGCTGTCTATTGCGGAGGAAACTGCTGCTGCCGCGCAAGCAGCCCAGCCTGAGCGGCCCCCGGTGGTTCTGGTTGACGCTGGGGGGCTGGGGGTCGTCGATGAGGGCGTTGAGCCGCTGACACCAGACGGGCCTGAGCAGGCTGAGCACTGCCTCATACCAATCGTGCACCCACTTCGCCGCGGGCGCCGCCAGGCGCGACTCGAGACGCGGCTCGAACTCTGCTGAAGCCGGGTCGATCTCGGCAGCAGGTGCCGCCTCAGCCGCCTGGACGATGGCATACGCCTTCTGCAGCGCCGCGATGGCGCCGCCTGCTGCTGCGGCGGCACTGCCGCGGCGATACTGCGGATGCGGCGCCAATCGAGCAGGACCACGAGATCCCACTCGTCCGGCGCTGAGGTGCCGTCCCGCAGGAAGATGGCACGGCAGCCAATGTGCGTCGGCGAACCGGGAGGCTCTGCGCTGTCGGGCAGGCTCATGCTGGCAAATGTTGCACTGTGATAGCGCAGGCAGCAGCACTCGCCGTAGCCAGGCGTGTAGTCGAGCACCGTCTGGCGCTGGTGAGCCGCATGAGCGGCTGCAACGCGCGGCAGGTCCTCTGGCTGCGGCTGGAGGAAGCCGGAGGCCTGCAGGACGGCATGGCTGGCCAGCGGGAGCCGGAAACGCGTGCTGCGCGTCCATAGCCGCTGGTGGCGGTCCTGCAGCTCGGGGCTGGTCTCCAGCTGGGCCTGCTGCCATGCGAAGGCGCAGCGCTGGGACACGCCTGTATAGCCGTAACGCAACGGCGGCGGGGCCTGCGCTGGAACGAACCACTCCGGCCGTACGCTGTCGATTAGCTGTCTCAGCAACTGCTGCTGCTGCTGCTGCTGCTGCGGCGGCGCTGCCGTCATGCTGCCTTGCAGCACCCGCTGGCGCGCTGATCGCCTCAGAAGCTGCAGCGAAACAAAGCACTGCTTGGTTTGCCATCCATTATCACGAGTGACAACAGGTGTCCTCTGTGACGCCTAGGTGGTCCCAGCAGCCCGAGGCTTGCGGCAGCAAGCTAAGTTTTGGGGTAGCGGAGATGCCAAAGTATTGCAGCACCCTTGTTATCGGTTCAGTTGGCACGGATGCTGCAGCTGTGTGTTGGCGCGAGCGTCTGCAGTGCCTGGCGTGGCAAGCCGGGGTGCAGCGGAACCAGTGGCCACCAGGCGGGACGTGCAGCCACACATGCACAAGAAGACACTTGGAGAAGATGTCAGCCGCGCACCGGGTCTCGAGGCAGGCGCAGGCCCACGACACGCCCTCCGGGTGCAGGAAGTCGCGCGGCAGTGGCGGGATGCGCGTGCCCAGGTACCCGTCCCGCAGCCGCTCCTCCGTGAACGAGTCAAGGTCCTCGCCGACCAGCGCCTGCAACTCTGCCAGGTGCTCCTCTGCGAATGTGCCCTGCAGAGCGAAATGCTGTCGCTTCTGAATGCGAAAGCAGACGAACACAGGTGCGGCGGTCAGGCTTTGAGGGGGACCGCATGGGGACGAGGGCTTTGCGGAGCCGCTGCTTGGGTTTAGGGTTTAGGGTTTAGGGTTTAGCTCAGCCGGTCTATGGTGCAACATGCAGCGCTCGTCGCCATTGCGTCGAAACAGCTTGGATGCCCAGGACCCTCCAAAAAACATGGACATCGCCGAGCTGCAGCTCAACGCCGCACCTTCATGTCTGCAGCAGGCGCGCCAGATGACTCACTGCTTTTCAAGTTTTGCTTTCGAGCTGTGCCTCTGCCACAGTGCGCACCCTGGCAGCTTGGACGCTGCGGGTGCTCCGCACCTTGGGACAGCCGGGCTGCCGAGAGGGGTGGAACATGGTCACGTTCAATTGAAGAGTGGATTGCCTGGGGAGTTCACGATTGTGGCAAAATTGAAACATGGAAAGGCGCACCGGGGAGGCGTAGATGTGTTGGGCGTGTGTCCGCACTATATGCCCGCCCCACTGCACCAGCCAAACCAGGTCGCCGCCGTATGCGGACACAACCTGCAGGCGCACAGCAGATTGGGTGAACGTGCGGCCCTGGGAAATTCTCCTGAGGAATGATAGCCGCTGTGGCCTGATGACGGCTTCTGTTTGTGGAGGGGTGCAATGGGACGCTCAGTGCAGCGCACGGGCGTTGATTATTCGTGTGCACGGATATGACAGGCCATGCTCAGAGTGCGCCATGTTGGCAATCGTTGCGAACACGAAGCAGCCACGAAGCTTGGTGTCATCATGAATCTGATCTGAGGACCACATTTCTGCTCCGCAGCGCCACCGAGACAGCGTCCGCTGATGCATACACAAAGACTTGGAGGGAGATCGGAACACGCACCTGCTCGCGCTCCTTGGGGTTGACGCTGCCGAGGCCGAGCACCCGCAGGAGCACCTCGTATGGGATGCTGGCGGCCGGGTGCGCCGCCTCGGATACCTGCAGACCATGGATGTCAAAACTCAGTGCCGATCCTGCTGCATCTCGCAGAGCAACAGATTGCTGCTGCTGCTGAGCCGGCATGCCCCAGTATGCCACCACAGCCAGGTAGCCATCGCGACGCGGCCACCGCAGTCAGGGTAGCGTGACACTGCCGAGCAGATGTGCACATACAAGAAGGCAGCAGCGTTGCAAGGGCTGCCCACTGTTGCACTTGGAGCTACATTCTTCTTGAATCACACTTTGTCAGCGGCTGCGGATGCCTGCGGGTCCTCAGTCGCCGAGTGTTTGTCTACGAAGCCTTGCTCCGCCTGCGTCGCACAATAGCAACACATCAGTCAGGCCTGAAGTCATGCGGGTGCCATGCGTGGTGGATGTCGTTGCACGTTGCTGCACGACCCCGGTGTCCCTGTGCCTAGCGCCTGGAACCATGCTTGGCCCAGATGCTTGACAAGGCGCGGCAGGCAGCTTCAGGCTGCCCAAGTACCAGTCAGCGCATCAGGAATTGGCGGCGTCTCGCCACCCGCCGCAGCTCGTCCAGCAGTAGAGTGCTCAAACCACCTCTTCTTCTTTGTACACAAGCTGACATGCTCAGAGGTGACAGAGGCATGTGGTGGTACATGCAGTTCTCAGAAGTCGATGCGCACCCCGATATCGCAGTTCCTCAGGTGTAGTTGGTCCTTCTCCTGCTGCACGTCCTTGCTCCACTGGGTCTCCTGCAGCAAACCGCACGATGACATGGGAGAGGCACGACTACCGCAAGACTTGTGCAATCTGGTCATATCCATGCACCATGTGACGGCCCAAGCCAGGCGCCTTCCCGGGACGATGACGTGCATGCTGACGACCTCTATAGCTCCTTCTAGCAAGCACCAGGACGAGCTGCACCACAGTTGAGGGATAGCAAGAGAACGCCAAAATACCTCGAAACCCGCAAGGAAGGTCTCCCCCGGGCTGCTGAAGTCGCCTGCCTCGTCGCCCTGCACTGAAGTCATGTTTCGTTAGTGCAGCTGGCGCCCGTGTGCCTGGCAAGCACAGCTGCGCATGTCACCAGACAGCTCGGCGCTGCAATCAGCGATGCATGATCATGTGAAGTTGAATGTGTTGAAGCATCCACCCGCACCAGGTCGATTGGGTTCAGCCGCGACGGCACGCCACTGGACACGCGCTCGCCCTCCGGCAGCCGCAGCTGCAGCGGGGACGGCTGCTGCGCGGCGGCTGGCTTGCCAGCGTCGAGGCCGACGGCAGCACCCACGTCAGGCGCTCCGAGGCTGGCGTCCTGCGGTGGCAGACAAGCTTGGACGCTCACGCAGTCGAGCTGACATGAATGCTCCTGTGCAGATACTACTCCTCAAATTGCGAGCTGAAGCTTGCTGGAGCAGTCGGATGTGCATGCCTTTAAAAAGTGCGCCGTTACAATGCGTATTGCTGCCCGCGGAGCTGCAAAGCAGTGTAGTAGTAGTCTGGAGTAGGAGTAGTAGTCTGGGCCACATGGAATGAGTACGTTTGGGCATGCTGCACCCGGCGAGACTTCCACCGCTTGGCCCTCAGGGCAGTCGCTGCCCTTGGCGCTGCAGAGCCCAGCTCACCTGGTCGGATGGACTGGATGGGGAACCGCCCGTATCCGATGGGGCGCTGGCAATGCCTGCCGCCGCGCGGTCGCGCTTGCGCCCTTCTTCCACCTGCAGGTAAGGTGCGAGGAATTCAGGAGGTGTGAAGTCCAAGCCTGCCCTATTATGTATCGGAGCTGCCCGTCCTGCGTGCGATCCACAGCGTGTACACCAGCAGGGCAGCATCTGACTCGACTCACCCGGCCGTACGGTGTCTGCGGCTCGAGCGTGATCTGCGAGGGCACGGACCAGCACAATGACGCACGGGACAGCTGCCGGACCCGATCAAGCGTTCCGCCTTGGCAGTGGGGTGTGCCCAGTGACAATTGCGCACAGGAGAGGCGCCTGCAATCGCCAAAATGTGCACTTCCACGTACGTTGGGCGTGGACTTGTCCGTCATTGTCGGGAGCGTGCGCTGAGACGTGTGTTTGAGGTGGTCGCCTCGGTGCAAGTCAGCCTCGTCGCCGCAGACGCTGCCGGCTTGGGGCCCGTCAACAAGGCAGCTGACAAGTCGTGAGTCGGTAAGTGCCGCTGCGCACGCTGCTTCGCGCTCAGCAAAGGCGCATTCCCCCGAGGCACCCCTGCAGTCCGCCGGTGAGTCAGCACGCTCAGTTGAGGGATTAGGGTTTGTGGTTTAGGACCGCCCTGTGGCAATGTGATCAAGGATGGACGACATCAACAACGAGGCGTTTGATGACGCACCACGTCCGCTGGGCACAGTGATACCGTACGCATTCAGCGGGGCACGATCCAACCTGTCACCGTTCCTGTTCCTGATTTTCATGGTGCCGCTAGAGGTTGGCAACTGCGGCTACCGCTGCGGGAGCATGCCAGCCACGGTGCAACTCGTGCTCGATGCCCTGGGCTATGCCGACGACCTCATCCTTGAAGCAGAAGACACCATCCAACTACAGAGCAGATAACAAAGGTGGAGGCATTCTGCACGTGGTCGGGCATAGCGCTGGCGCCGTCAAAGTGCTACACCTCCGGCATCCTCCACGGCACGGCCGGCAAGCCCACGGACTGGAGCGTGCTGGAGCCACTCCTGAAGCGCATATGCGCGCGGCGGCGGCGGCGGCGCGGCGGCGGCGGCGCGGCGGCGCGGCGGCGCGGCGGCGGCGGCGCGCGGCGGCGGCGGCGGCGGAAGCTGCTGGGCTTTCGCCGCCGTCGGCGGCGCCGCCACAGCCCGGGAAGCTGCGCTCGCGTGGTATCACGCCGCGCACTGGCCGCGTTGCGGCGACGGCTTCTCGCTTCGGCCGCCAGGTACAGCTGCAGCAGGCAGCCGGGCTGTCAGAAGTAGATCCTGGACATATAATATGTGATGTGGCTGACAACACGCCCATTGTCTGGGGCCGGAATGAATAGCCTATTGCCCAGATTGCCGCCGAACAAACCGCGAAAGTCCTGAGAGCTCACTCTATAGCCAGGTCTACTGATGAGACTGAGAAGCTGCCGTTGTGCTTGACTTCTCGGCGCCCTTGCACTTTAGCACATGGGGCTCCTCGCTGCAGTCCGCAGCTTGCACGACGTCAGTGCTGCAAACATCAAACCACATCAAACCATTCTAATCACATTTTGTTTTGCATCACAGGCGGAGTGCCTGGCGTCGGCGACCTCGCTGCAGTCCGTGGCCGGCATGCAGCCGGCTCTGCCAACGTCACATCTTTGGTCAAATCCAATGTTACCTACTACCACCTGCTTCCTGTCTATGCTCAGATGGAGGGCCTGGCGCCGGCGATGTCGATGCAGTCCGCGGCCAGCATGCTATCAGCTCGCAGTGTGCTGACGAAATTGTGCACTATGGAGCGCGGCTCCAGCAGCCGCACCGACGCGACCTTCTACTCCGCGCGCGAGGGGCCGCTCAGCAGGTGTGTCGGCGGCGTTCGCAAACCGTACCCTCTGCGCACTGGAGCTGGCGCCCCTGAGTTGTAGCCAGTTATAGCGTGCCGGCTTGGCAGAGTTCGGCGCACCAGGCACCCTGCAGGCAGGTGTTCCCACGGGCGCATGCTGCAAAACTCTTCGTGAGCTGCATATGCCTCGTTCACGGAGGTGCCGTTCTCATCGGCGCCCCGACACGGCGCGTTCCTACGGCAGCGTCCGCAGCAGCGGCCAGATGGCGTGGAGCGCCTTTGCGCCCAGCCAATACAGCTATCGCTCGCGCGGCTCTGGCGGCGGAGTGAGTTGCAGCGCCTCGCACGCCGTGCAAGCGCATAGGGCTGACTCGGACTCCATTTCTGAAATTACATGAAGGCAATAAAGCAACTCACACGTGCAGGACGATGTGGATCCGGCCGCGACGCCGCGAACGCCGCTGGAGCGTATCGGGCTGACGCGCAACCTGGCGTCCATCTCCATGCTGGGCGACAGCAACGCAGACGTCATGCCCCGTTCAAAGCGCTGCCCGCCAGCTGTGCCCAATTCATGCGTCCATATGCGCTGACAGCACGTGTGGGCAGCATCTCAGCTGTGGGATGCACTAACGTAACCCCTTCTCTGATGCACCTTTGCCCCAGCGATCCATGCTTGGTTTCTTGGGACGTGCAGAAAGAAGGTAGCGTACGCGGTGGCTGTGGGGCCGCAAGTAGGTCGTCGGAAGCCTTCCGGCATCAAATAGCCAGACGTGGGAGCAGAAGGCAGGACTCCTCCGGGAGATGGGCAGAGGTTATTCATGGCCGAACAGAAATTGGGACGGATGATTGGGCGGCGGAGTGGTTTTTGTGGTGGCAGCTGCAACAGTGGGACAGTGATCACCAGGAGAGTGGAGCTGGCGGAAACTCCTCCAGGCTAAGACGACGCTTGTGCACGAATCTAAGATTTGCACGAAGCACCGTTGCCGATGGCCCAAGTGGAGTGCAGCACTCGTTTGACATCAGTAGCACTGCCACACTGCCCGCCAACGGTGACAGAGACATCATAGCGCTGTGCCACACTTAGGGTGCCACACTTAGGCTTCACAATGCTGCTGTCAGCAGGCCTAGGCCCAGCTCGACCGATGAACGATACTAGTAGATTTTAAAGCTCCGTCTGGCATCTGCCTGCTATCTAGCTATTTAGACGCCATGCCTGCTGCGGTAACAACATCAGCGCAGTCCTGGGTGGCCAGGCTGCGATCGTCGGCAGCTACCTCATCGGCGACCGCGGCCTCAGCAACACTGCAGCTGCCGCGGCGGGTGACAACATCTGCGCAGCAGGACGGGCATTACGTGTATACAGTCGGGCTCACGTCGATGGTGGGCCGGTACCTCTGTCTGCTTGAGGATGATGACTTGCTGAAAAAAATGCCTGACCCCCTCACACCCTCCCAGCTGCAGCAGAGGGCAGAGGGATTCATTTTCTACCCCTAGTGACCGATAAGTGGGGGTTTGGAGCTGTTCATCCTTGTCAGGCCCCCACTAACCGGTCACTGGGGGTAGTAAATCAATCCCTTCGCCCTCTGCTGCAGCTGGGAGGGTGTGATTCAGGCATTTCCTTTAGCAACTCATCCTCGTCACGCACATAGAGGTACCGGCGCACCATCGACGTGAGCCCGACCCTATACACCTTGTGGCCGGTCTGCTGCGCAGATGGTGTCGCCGGCTGCGGCAGCTGCAGTGTTGCTGAGGCCGCGGTCGCCGATGAGGCAGCTGCCGACGACCGCAGCCTGGCCGCCCAGGACTGCACTGGTGATGCCGCAGCATCACGCATAGCGTCTGTCTGGGCGCTGGCGGCTGGGCCCTGCTGCCGCCTTGCCGCCGGCGGGCGCGAGCGCCAAGCCCGCCGACCATCTCTCGCTGCGCCATGGCACGCTACTGCCAGGCTCAAACGACGGGGCGTCGCAAGACAGGTTTGCTGCAGAAAGCCGCTGTTCGCCACCGGCAGCGGTCCCCACTGCCGCATTCCGCGTGCAGCGATGCCGCGGGCAGAGCTGCTGCCGCCTGCTGTTTTGCCGTTGCCGGCGTTGCTTGCTGCCGGGGAGCCTCCAACGCTCGGGAACAGCGGCTGCTGCTGCTTAGCCGTCAGAGCCGACAGCAGCGCCTGATGCTGCTTTGCTGACGATGGCGCATCCAGGTCCTGCTGCAGGCCTGGCGACAGCGCAAAGGCCTGCGGCTGCCCGACTGAGGCGGGCCCATGCTGCGCCGCCGGCGATGGCGCCATCAGCTGCGCCGCCGCCGGCAGCGCAGGCACTGCCAGGTGCTGCTGCTGTGCCGCCGGCGCCGCCAGCTGCTGCTGCAGTGCTGTCTACTCGAGCGCCGCTCTGGCCGCCGCGTGCTGCACTGCCGAGTCCGTGAGCCACAGCAGCTCCAGGTCATCCGACGCGCCCGCTGTGAGGCTGAGGCACAGGATTGCGCGCGCTGAAGGGTCTGGCAGCTTGCTGAGCGTCACGCCGCCGACGCTGCGGAGCGGCAGCCGCAGCGTGAGCAAGTCGCCGGCGTGCAGGTGGAAGCAGCACTCGTGCCAGTGGCCGGGGTGGCCCTCTGGATGAGCGGCACCATCACCGCCAGGACAAAGCGCTTCCTCCAAGAGGCCATAGAACTTTCGAATGGCCAGCAGAATGCGCTGTGTCAGCTGCTGCTGCTGTCGCTGCTGCGGCGGCTGCAGCGGCTGCAGCGGCTGCTGCGGCGGCGGCGGCGGCAGCTGGTGTTGCTGCGGCTACTGCTGCGGCACGCTGCCGGCGGATGCGGCGCGCTGCGGCTTGCCCGAGGGCCCCGCCATATTACGGCCTGCCATCCGATGCAGAGCACGCGTTGAGAGGAGATTCAGGCCCAGCTCTACTCGTCAACAGAAGTCGATATTGTAGTGCGCATCAGCACTGGCCAGAATGGTGAAGCTCTGATCCACCCTCTGTGCACACTGCTGCCTTGCTGAGACAGCTGCCGTGCTCATAGGTGCCACGGCAACACCTGTGCGCCGGCCCAGGCGCCTCAAAAACGATATTGCAAGCACAACCAACAGTGAAAGCAGCTCTGCATAGGCACATCACAGTGCTCCATGGCCAAAACGGTTGGGAGTCGGGAGGAGGGAGGGAACTCACAGCTGCGAGCGCAGGCAGAGGCCTGGCCAGGTGAGGTTGTCTGCGAACAGGCGCTTTGGTTGCGGCGGCACCGGTGTGTCCAGGTACAACGAGCGCACCAGCAGCAGTTGCTCTTCGTCGAAAGGCCCCGCCTGCTCCTGCAGTGCCTCCAGGTGCTGTTGGCCAAACTGCTCCTGCAGCATCATGAAATGGAAAAGTCGTGCTGACTTGTCACAACATTTGGCAGTTGTAAGGCTCCCTTCCGAAGCTTGCCCAGCAACGCCCGCTGCTGCAGCATCTGCGGCTCCGCTGCGCACGAGTTGCACTTGCGCCAGGCTGGGAAACGATCAACGTGAAACATGAGGAGTACAGCGGCGAACTGCCGGCTGAACAGCGTGTTTGGATACATATCACGCAACAGCTGCATGGTGTCGTCCTCGGCGGCGCCGCTGTTCCGAGATGACATCAACAAGGTGTATAGTTCAATTGCCTTCTTTCATCGCAAGCTCTCTTCACCTTCACTTGCCACTCGCCAGTCTTCAGCGCCGCCAGCAGCTGCCGCAGCCAGGTGGCGATGAAACGGTCGCCGTACGGGTAGGCGTCGCGCACCTGTACGTTGAATCAATCATGGTCATGAAAGATCAATGTTGAGCGTAAGTGCGTGTGGAACATACAGACCAGCGCTTTCACGTAGTGCAGCGTCGTGCACCGCATTTGCTGGTTTCGACAGTGTCTTTCATCTGACGGGTCAAATTGAGGACGGCGCCAGTGGGGCCAATGTGCGGTTGTGTGCTGGCATGGAGGCGCGAAGCTGTACAGACGATGCAGTATCGCGAGTCGCCCCACATAATAGAATCGAGGTTGCCAAGGGAACCACACCTTCTCTGCCTCTGCTGAAGTTGCACGCGGCCAGCCCAGCACAGAGCGTGCGATCTGGTCCCCGCCCTTGCGCAGGATCGGCACCGTCAGTGGCGGCCCCTCGTTGAGGGCCTGCAGGATCATCCGCCACATTAGAGCAGCCTTCCGCCACATTTCGGCCCTGCATTGGTTCGGGCAAAACATACGCCAGGAAGCGCATGTGCAAGAGGTCGCAAGGGAAATCGGAGCCATTGTAATTTGGCGCCACATTGGAAAGTGATGTTCTGCTTGATTGGAACTATCACCTGGTCAGGAGCGCCGCTGGGTGACGAAGCTGGCTGACCTGTGGCGCCTTCGTCACTGCTGCGCTCCTCTGGCGACACCGCTTGCGCCTCCTCCACGCGAAGCGCCACAAACGCCTGAAAAAGCCGCAAGCAAGGTTGTGTCTCAACATACAGAAAAGCAGCAGTAGACTGGCTGCTAGCAGGAACAGCACTGGTTGGATCACAAGTCCAACACCATGAGCCGAAGGTGGTGGCATGGCTGCGTCATTCATCTGCTGCTGGGCTCTCGACTGCTGGCAGCTCGACAGGAATGGCAAACGTCTCGAGGGATGGCACACGTCAGGGCGGCCTCTGCTTCACACAATCTGGCAGCTAAACTACTAAAAACCTTGCCAGGAGCTGCCCAGTTCAGTCGATCCAGGTCTGCTTAATCTGCAGATGGTCAGGCCTGCAAAGTCAAGTTCACAGCTCAGTGAGCATGCCTGGCCAGCAGCGCCGGTCGGGGAGGCAGCGTCGGGTTCCTGGCTGCTGTAGTCGCTACCGGGCTCGTGGTGTGCCACGGGCGAATCGGAAAAGTCGCTACTCAGCTGCCACGCCTGCAGAAAGGCAGGAACACAGGGTTCAGCACCACCAAATTCCATGGCTGGTACACCTTCACTGGCAGGATCGCATGCTTCGCTGTGCACAGACATCGTGGCGTCGGTCCCATGCAATCAACGTCAACAAGTCGTCACTGCTGGCTCAGGCCGAGCAGAATGTGGACGTTACCTGGAAACGCGACTACAGCCTGCAGTGTCAAACCAATTTTAATGCAGGTGGTGGTGGAGGCTACTTGAACAGCAGAGCTGAGCGGCGAGACGGTGCAGGGGTCGTGGCTGCCGGTGCATCCGCTGCACGGCTCGTAGGGTGCGCCGCGCATGGAAAGCGGCTGCGGCATTTGAAAGCAGGCAGTCAGCATGTAGGTCTGGCATTCCATCGATCTTCAGGCAATCGGTCTCAGCGCAGCGTTCGTAAAGTTGACGGTACAGCAGGCCTGTGCACTCGCAACTGCAGGTCGTGAGGGCTAACTGGCCGGCGGCGCTGGCAAACGAAGCTGTCGTGTCCTGGCTGCGTAGGTGCTACACATATGGGAAGAGGAGGCAAGCGCCGGGATGAAGCGACTCAGCTGCAGCGTATGCGGATGCGAGCAATCGCAGTTCAGTCTGTTGCGTGTTGCGCCCATTGACGCATTTGGGCTGGGCCCTGATGCATCTGGAAGCGGCTGCGGAACAGGCTGATGCTGACCAAATGTTCAGGCGCTGGAGCAGCTGACAGGCAGGAGCACATAATCTGCACAGTCAGATTTGGCTGAATGAATGACTACCTGGCTGGCAAGGTCGGCGAACGGCGATGCAGTCTCGGAGTCCCGCAGCAGCGTCGCCGCTGCACACCTCCGGGGTTGCCGAGTAGGACTCGTCGAAGCGGGGAAGCAGCAGCGTCTGGAAGCAGGAATGGTAGCAATTGTCAGTGTCTGACATCAACTGCCCAACACCGCTGTACGCATGACTGCAAGGGGAAGCTATGGCGCGCTGTGGCATGAGCCGCACCCGCAGCATTCCAGCACTGCCGCAAGAAATGCTCTTCAACTCGTGTATACAACGGAGTATGCATGAAGCCCATCATCCTCAGTCACGGTGTCGCTGCGAGGCAAGTGAACTCGTTTCCCAGAATGCTCCCAGCCAGACTGTCATGACGCTCCTAACGCTCGACATCAGCACCTGCGGTGGCGGGGTGCTGAACGTAGGCGAGGGCTCAGTCGCCAAAAGAGTGCATTCTGAAGGTGGCGTTCGCTTCAGCCACGCCTGTTCCTGCAGGCATGGCATGGAAATGGCTCGACCCGCAGAGTGTTTGCACACGACTCGACAGGTTCAGCATTGTGCCACAGTCCGCAGGCTGTGCGACCCTTGCAATACGAAGCATCCTTTCCATCTCTATCCTTTCGCACAGACGCGAGCTCACCTGACGGTCTGGAATTTCAGGTGCAGGAACGGCCTGCAAGGCGAAGGCCCCGGACACATAGAGTCATGCCCCAGCTTTGCTACTGCACACAGGCCTGCTAGACTGAACATCTCTAAGACAACCATTAGCAGATAAACCACCTCAACAGGCCGACATCTCTCACCTCCTGCCGCGGCTTGCTCATCTCTTGCCTTGGTTCTGAGTATTGGACGTCCGAACGATTGTCTCGCGCAACCGCGATCGCGACTGTGGAGGACATTCAGCGCCGAAGGCTGAGCGGTGCTGTTGTGCACTATGGTTTATGCCAGAAAGTTGAAAATTTGACGCCGTCTGCTCCTGGAAGCCCCTGGTCAGGCGTGAACAAAGCGACAGGATTCCCAATCCCCTGGTTGCTGACAGACAAGTCTGACACTTCGTTAAGAGCACAGGCTTCCTATCCCTCGCGCCAGACTGCTTGCAGCACCAGTTGAAAGTTGAAAGTTTGACGTCATCCAGCTCTGATGTGACGTGGCCACGTGGCCATGTTGGCAGCCATTCTGAACCACTTAGACGCGCAATGGCATGCTGCGTCCCGCGCGTCTGGCGGTGCCCAAGGACGACTGCCAGGCATTCGGTGTAAAGTGCATCGAGCGGGCCCGTGTTGTTTTCTGCGGGGCCGCGCATGCTGTCTGCTGGGCTTTACAGCGTCTGAGTTGCCAGAGCGGTGCTAACAAAGCTGTGCGTGACGATCTGCAAAATGCGAGATGCCGTTTGCGTCACGAAGTTCAGATGAATTGAAGCACAGGCGCAGTTAGCGTATCTGCACGCCATCTCGCCGGCCCTCTCCATTTCAAGGGTCTCAATTTGCCCAGGCAGGTCGACGAGGTCCACTCGTAGCTCTGCAAGCGCGACCATCAAGAAAGTCCCTCTGGGGATAGCCACACCAGGTACTCTGGGTACGCCTGGCAGCTGTCATAAACCTGCGCAGTAGGATTGGTAGGGTTTAAGCTCCCGCCTTGGTGCGGGCCTGCACAGCCAGCGGCTTTTGAAGAGTTGCCGACATTGCGAGCATGCACGCACACCTGTGCTTCAGCAACAACGAAATGGACTTACAGTGTAGAATGTGTCTGCTGTGCCCGCGACAACGCTGCCCGCGACGTTGAACGTGACGCAGCTCTTGACACTGTCAAACCCTGGCGGCGGCGGTGCTAACACGACTGACGGGGTGCCCTGTAGGAGTGGCAGGTTTGCAGAAGTTCGACATAGGTATGTTGCTGATGAAGCTGTGTGCGCCTTGTGGATCACACATAGCGAGCAAGTGTTTATGTGTACAGCTCACGTGAGCTGATGGTGACGGAACAGAATAGAAGGAAGGGCTGTGATGCAATCGAACAGGAATATTTGACCGGTTCCACCATGGTATAGAGCCAATCGAGGAGGCGGCAATCATACCATGCGGCCAAGTGCAACGCGGCACAGCAGCACGAGGACGGCTCCGCCATGCGGCGGCTGGATGCTGCCTGCATCAGCCATGACAACAGGTGATTCAAGATGCAGACCAGCACAGGGAAATGTCGTTGTTTCTATCTCTTTGTGTGTGATGCACGCTGCGGGAAGTACGCCAGTCCAGGCCTGCTGCTCAAGCAGCTTGGCAGCATGCACGCTGAGCTGCACGAGATGGACTGCGCTTACCGGACTGCAGCAGCCTGCTGCCGTGCTGGGGCGGCGGCAAGACTGGCGGGGGGCGTGGCTGCTGCTGCTGTTGCTGTGGCGGCGGCGGCGGCAGCGGCAGATCAAAGAAAAAGCCATAGTCCCGAATTGCACAGGCATGCCGCTCCAGCTCCTGCGGAATGACAGCTTGCACTCACAAGGCAGCAAGCGAAATGTTGCAAGTTGATGATGACAGGAACTGGTAGGAAAGTGGTTTGGAACAACTCGAAGCACGAGAACAAGATGAACGAAGTTTAAATTCAAACATTCGGAATAACCAGTCTCACCTCTGAATACCAGTCCAGCGCGAGCGAGTGTTTCACAGCTGCCTGCCAGTCGAGCATCCCCTGGTGTAAATTGAGGGAGTCGTCTGCATCGAAGGCCGTACGGTACGCCTGCCCTGCCGCCTTGTTAGCCACGTCCAGACGCTGCTGCCAGGCCGCCATGCCCGGCACATGGATGCCTTCCGGCGGACCCTGCACCGAAGGGATGAGGGAGCTTTCAGGGCTGAAGCCACAATGTCAGCTGCGGGACCATGTGATTGAAAATGACATCCTCGAACTCAACAAAATCGTATGAGGTGCGAGCGAGCGTTCCGCATCGGCAACGCTGCAACAGGAGGGCATTGCATTCGACCACGGCTCCCATAGCGCAGCTGGGAGAACCTCGCATGGAGCTAATGGGAAGGCCCGCCTCAGAACCCCAGAGCCTGATGGAACCTATCATTCTTGCCACGAGATCGAATCAACAAGGATTATACAGTAGCCTGGACCGCTTGGAATGCTCACCTTGTGGATGTAGCCCAGTGATGAGGCGATGCTCTGCGCAAAGTAGATGCCGGAGCCAAATAGCCCGCCAGGCCTGGCCGCCTTCATGTTAAATCCCTCCCGCGTGATGAGCGACAGCACCGCTGCAAGGGAACACGAGTGGAAAGGTTGTCAGCTGCGGTCATGCAGAGCGTGCATTTTCCGCAACTGACGTATGTGCGTCTTGGAACGGCTGACAAATGATGCGCGCACAAATGCGGCGACGCGGTGTGCTTGTCGCGGTTGGGGCCGCACTTGATTCATTGACATGTGAGGATGCCAGGAGCTGTAGAAAGCGTGAAAAGGGTTGATTTGATGGGAACGCACCTGGATGGGCGCCGTGGAAGAGCCATGACCCTGTCTCCATGCCCGGTCCAGCCCGCGCCTGGAGCTCGCCGTGGCAGGTGAGGTATCGGCGCCACAGCTGCGGGTGGTGCACGCGGTCTATTTGCACCACCCGCTGGGACGCTACCTGCAGACGGCAAGAACTCTCCAGCTGCAGGCACGGTGTTGACGGTGCGGGTGCACGCACCAGCAGCTGAGTAACCCAGATGAGACACAATGTATAGCCAGATGCAATCCGAGGTGCATTGGAGGGTGTGCCATCAAAGTGCACCCAATGCTCAGCAAGTCAGAGTGCATATAGCATGCTATTACCTGCCCGGACCGGCCAATGGCTTTCAGAACGTTGTCCACCTCCAGCCTGATTGCTTGGTGTGCCTTCGATTCCGCTGCGCCAGCTCCCCTGTCATCAGAGAGGGAGTTTGTGTGAGGGCCTGTCAAGCTCCGCAAAGCTTTCAGAAACTAATAGCGCATCCCGGCAGAAACTTTTGGCTCCAGGACCTTGTCCAATGCACAATGCTGCTGTCAGGTGACACCTTACGAAGTCTTCCACTCTCTGCGGGTTGTGTCACGCGCACTGTTCCTCTCTACATGGATATCGGACCTGGATGGATTGGTAGTGCCGTTGAAAGGTGTCTGTGCTGGTTGCGGGACGGTGTGCGGCACCGCCAGTTCCACTGCGCCTGCACTCCGTATGTCCTCAATTTATACATGGGCATGCAGCCAAACATGGTACTGCAGTATGTCACAGCGCGAAAGAGCAACGAGGAGGGAGGCTTAGGAGGAGTCAGATTCAGGGTCAAGTTCAGGATCAGGATGATCATACGTGATTGAGGCTCTCGAGCAGTCCCTCACCGGTGTCCGAACGAACGCCCACAGTGACGTACTCCACTTGCGCGGTGGTCAAGAAAGGCGTCCAATTGCCAGGACACTGCGTAAACAGCATGCCTCCCCTGCCAGCTCCCTCAACAGACACCGCTTTCTGCAGCACGGCATGGAGGAAAGGCACTGAGAAAAGAGTGCTGCACGTTCTGGTCAGTTCACTCGGGCCAGACTGCAATTTGCCGATGTGCCTCAGGGTCGACCTGCATGCCGCAGTCCTGGTTCTGGGGCGCTTGCCTTGTCGGAGACTGCGACTGCCGGGGAGGCCTGCTGCTGGGATATTGCTCGGTCGGCCTCCTCCGACACGATGTTGTTCACCTGGTACACAGACTTGAGCATGTTGCATCACTATTACCTCAACAGATATCATTCAACAGCGGCCCATCACAGGCTGCTTGGCCGTCAAGCACCTTGCTGACACATGTGTCCGCAACGATGCCTCAACTGGTGCATGGAGCATGCCTGTGCAGGCCGATGTTTGAAAGTGCCAGATTGGCTTGGCCGTGTGGGCGAGGCAGTGTCATCTGTGAGGTCAATGGAATGGACTGAGTCGTGCCGCTCCCGCTGCCGTGCCGGCACGTCACCGAGCGTGAGGTCGATGGTCTCAAACATCGGTGCCACCCGCCTGCAAATTGCAACACTGCACGTTGCTTGCCAGGCCATCCGGCATTGCTGTTCCAGTAGCATGCTAGCACAACAAGTGAGAACATCGCACCCTTTCTGACGCTTGGAAGTCCGCTCCATGGAGGCAGAGGACGACAGCAGCTGCACTAGTTTGCGACGTTCAGCCCGCAGCGAGCACACAGCAACACCTGCAAGACTAGCCGGCGGTCTCACAAGGCTGCGGTCTGTCCTTCCGAGAAACAGCACAGCACAGCTGCCGCATTTGGTCGCGCCAGCGGTGAATTGCAAAGAAAAGAGGCGCTTACATGAGATGCCGATGACCCTTGCCTGGTCGCAGAACGTATGTGCGGTGCTGGCCACCTCGCTGCCTGGTGGTGTCTGCTCCAGGTCCGAGCCGAGTCGTGCTCAAACGAATGCGCAGATTCGTTGGATGACAGGCACTTTCAGCAGGCCTTAAAACTGTGTCGTCTGGGTGCTGATTAACAGCCGAGCAGCCCGCGGTCAGCACTACGGCTAGACAAGCCTGGCTGCTGTTTTCGGTGAAGTGTGCTCGAAGTGCGCTCGATCCAACGGCCAGTTTCTCAGCAAACGCAGGCCCTCTGCATGACAAGCTGGGACTGGGTCGGTTGAGCTCGAGGCGCAATACCTTGCAGCACTGATGTGCAGACAGGTGCAGAAGTCGAAGCATGAAAAAACTCAAGAACGGGTCTTAAAGGGCATCGGTGTCCCTAGCCCTATTAGGAAAAGGCCATCTAACAGGGGTCCACAGGGAACCCCGAAGCTTTCTGTCGTCCGAGCTTGTGGTGGCATTGGCACGTTTGACGCGTTTCAGGCTGCGCACCTCCATTCCCTATCCTCACCCTCCCTAGTCCGTTCTGCAACTGCCGGGATGCCATCTGACCTTGCTGTACTTTCGGTGCCGTCTGCATGCGTGCGCACCATAGTGACAGAGGTCCCGTTGACGACGAAGCGCACTCTCTTGCGGCAGGGGCCAGAGCCGCCGGAAACTCGATCAGCCGCAGTCGCTGTCGAATTTTCAAAATATAAACGCTCAGGTGCAGACAGCATGGCTGACGAAAATCAAGTGCTGGTCATCGACGGTCAGGACGAGGAGCTGGAGCGGTGGATCGCGTTCATGGACGTGACATACACGGAGGACGCTGTAGGCGCGGTGAGGGAGATTTGCAAATATCCAACAGTTCCCACGATGCAGCGAAACGAGGCCAGCTTATGGTGTCTGCGCCTGGAGGGCCAATCGTGACAGTTGAAGGAACGCCTGGTGAGTGCCCCTCCTTCGGTGCTCCCTGGCCATGATGATCAGCGTTGCTTCGCAGGTCAAGGGAAGTTTTCCAAAGTGGCTGTGGACCCGCATCGGGAAGTTTTGGGACGGCCACCCGAAGCTGCAGAGGAACCCGCAGGTGTACGGCTACGGCCAGAGCTTCACGTTCCGGGCGCACGCCGACGTGATGCTGTTCGTAGGGTACATCAATGGTGGCGGCCTGCCCCTGCGCTGGACCATCGTGGACAGCCGCACGGGCCGGATCACCACGTACCCGTAACAGGTGCGATTGCAAAGAAGCAGCCGCCGCTGATATTACTAATATCAGTAGTACTATGCATGGTGTCATACTTGGACAGCGCCACAGAATGGACAAGAAGAATGAACGAAACTTTTGTAATCATGAGCACGCGAATGTGCGGGATCGTGGATGTTGGGCTCTCGAACCTCATTGCATGATTACACCACGATGATGAAGCTAACGTCATGCTGCTGACTCGACGCTGCCTCATTTGCCGCAGGACACCACCGAGTTGATGTAGGGTTGCAGTTCAGTGACGGGCGCTGAAGGCTTCTTCTTCTTCTTTCTCCAATACTGGGGGCGTGGCCATAGCAACCAGCGGAAGCTCTGAGCGATAGGTGCTGGCACTGCTTGGTGTTGTAGAGCATATCAAACCTGAATCCGAGCGTTAAGTAGATACAGCACTGATAGATGTTTCTGCGAGATTGAGGAAGGTGAAAGTTGAAAGTTCGACGCCTCCTGCGCTTAAAGAGGCGCTTAAAGAGGCAAAACCCGAGCTTGAATAAAGCGGCAGGGTTCCCAATCACAACTTGCCGGAACAAGTCGGGTTGAGGATAATCCCACTAGCGCCACCAATTGAGCACAATACTACTAGCGCCGCTGATCCCATAAGGAAGGAATCTGAAGTTTTAGAGCAATGTTTCTGCATGACAGTGTTGTATATATATAGGACCCAGTGGTCCTATGTAACAGCTAATGCTTTTCAGCACCAACTGCTACAATGGTTTCGGTGACAGGTGTCTTAGCCGCGAAGTGCAGGGTCAGAAGCCTTCACGATGCGCGGCAGCCCTTTTCCTTCAGGCGCAGCATGCGTGCTGCTGTCATCGTGCACGCGCGAGCGCAAATAGTGCCGCTGCACCCGTGCATGTTGTCACAGTGGCAGCCAATTTAGCAGCTAAGCCAGGCCCAGCATTTGGCAGGACAGGCTGCTCGCAATCACAGGGCGTTTCAGGCTTGCCAGCCGCGGTGGCTTTGGCGTTGTACATTTGTGGCGCTCTGCAATGGGGTGCTGCAGTGCAGCGGATGAGGAGCACTTCGCTTGCCAAGCGAAGTGCTACTCATCCGCTGCACTGCAGCACAAGTTGTCGCACATGACGCCGACGCTGCCGCCTTTCTGACGAGGAAATCCTACGAACCGTGCGGCGAGCAGGTGACATCCGCAACATGGACCTTGAGCAGGCCGCGTAGGCTGCAGGCGTCCATGCGCTGGCACTCTGACTACCCATTCAGCTCCTGTCATGTGACTTACAGGCGAGCGTCCTTTGGCGAGCGCCCAATACCTGTCGCTACCCCGGTGCCGTTGCCACACCCGGTAAAGGCCCCGTCGGCGGCGCGGATCTTTTCGTGAGCATTGCCATCGCCACCCGCCGGGTGGCGGCGGCAGCCGGCGGCAGCCGCCAGCATGTCCGCGTGAGTCTCGCCATCTGAATTTGCTCTCCCGTTTGCTTGTCAGGAGGTGTTGCATACTCGCACATGATGGGTCGTTCCAGCGCGGCGGGCAACAACTTGATTGTTGCGGATGCATGTTCGGCATGCACGGGCTGATGTGTGCATTGTTCTGAACAGAAGCCCGAGTCCACTGTTAGATCAATCTGCATGGGAATTTCCGCTGCACGAGCAGTTTCCACTGGCCAGGCACGGCACCGCAGCGCAATTTTGCTCGGACTGAAAGATCGTCACACATGGCAGACGGTGTTCCTAGGGCATGAGGCCTCTGCATGTCACTGTGCAGGGTGAGTCCGCTGCACCAGTGGCTGCCGCTCGCCAGCCTTCGTCTACTGGCGCAGCCCGCCCCGGCCGCCTCAGCTTCCCCGCAGCGCCCCTCTTGCAGCAGAAGGTGCGCAGGAAGCCATGCAAATGCTGGGAAGATGTAACATCCACACTTCACCCGGGGCAGCTGCCTGTTGTGAAGAAAGGAATTTGCTGCCTTGTCCCTGTTTATAACACTTCCCTCTCTTGGCAATCACAAACCGATGTCTCATCCCTACCTCGAGCACAGGCACTGGATCTGGTGCCATGACGCCCGGGTGTCGGCACGTCTGACCTCGAAGCCTGGATTGCTGCCGTGCTGAACAAAACCGCATCCTCTCGGCCTCAGATACCAAAAAATACAGCGGGAATCGCTGCCCAGATTTCTCGAATCTCATCACATAGTGGGTTCTGAGTGGTTGTCGGTGCTTTGCCTACACTGGCCCAGCGCCTCAACACCATGGACATGGACGACAGCCCGCAGCAGGCGCAGGACCGTGCTGCAGGCAACAAGCGGCAACAGGCGCAGCAGCCCGCCAGCCAGGCGCAGCGCCAGAAGATCCTCAAGCCATGAAAGACCAAAAGTCCGAATGATATGGACAGCTGCCACGTGTGCACAGGATGGCAGGAACGTTCTTCGTTATTTGACATAGTAGCTGCGGCTTCTCAAATTCTGCGGACGTTGCTGGGTGATTTGTGGAATGAACCTAAAACCAGTTGCAAATATGAACAGGGCAGCAACATGGCCACATTTCTAGCAGCAAACCCTGCGCTCGTACTGCATCTTGCGACAGCGGCGGCAGCCAAATTCCCTGCCGCGGCGCCGGGCAGCTGCGAAAGAACAGCTAGCTGAGTATCTACAGAAACGTCATCATTCCTTCTATGGAACTGCGGGAGCATCAGAAATAAGAACACAGAGAAGCTCGGAAAACTGATCGGGACGCCTGCCAAGTGGCCAGCTATAGTTGCCCTGACTGAAATGCACTTGCGTACCGTAGACCTGGATTCAACATGGCTGCCGGGGTACATCGTCTTTGCATCCTGTCGTCCGAGCTCAACAGCCGTCAGATGGACTCGCCGCAACCCACAGACGCCGCGGCCCTCTAAATCCTGTGCGCGCGCCCAGACTGGCACGCTTCTTGCAGTCCATGCTGTTTGGGCTCAAGGTCACCTTGTCCGCCAGCACCAGCCCCCGGCGGCCCTGCAGGGGTAGCTTAGCCACATTAGCATCACAATGCCGCTGCACATTATGGCATGCCGCTGCACATTATGGCAGTCTATCAACCCAATGGAGAGACGTGGCGAATAATCCAAGCGCAGATCAAAGCTTACATCAAAACTGCCATTGCATTAGCGCACGCAGCAGGCGGTTCCGTGATGCTTGCGGGCGCTGGAACGCCGCGCAACAAGCGTCGGACAGACAGCCATCAGCGCACCTGAATCCAATGGACGAATATTTATAAGAGACCTGGCTGCGATGGGCCTGCAGTCTGTATTTGCCTTGCCGGACGGCTCCCTTCCCTCTACAAGGATTTGCTGTGGTATAATCAGTGGGTTTACTGCAGGTGATACCATGGTGCCAGTACCATGGTAAAACTTGACAAGGTATTCCACGCTGCTGCTGTGGTATACCGCCAATGGTATACCCGGTGGTGGTAGGGTATACCAAGGGCTGCTCTGTTACGACCCGGCGGTCCAGTACATCCTCCAATGAGTATACCCAGTCCGCCTTTCTGTCCTTGACTGGTGGCGTGGGGCGCGGCTTCGGCCTGCCGGGGAAGGCAGTCGTTGTCTTGTGAGCTTTCAGCCTGCTGATATGGAAAGTTGCGTGGATCTTCCAATCTGCTGGTAATTCTAGCTCATATGCCGTCTTGGATAATTTCTTCTTGATTCTGAAAGGTCCCGCAAATCGGTTCCTCATTTTGTATGCTGGGCCGACATTGATTGGCGTGTGCTCTGTTGATAGCAGCACAGCGTCGCCCACTCTGAATTCTCCGTCTTGCCGGCTGCGATCGGCGTGCTTTGCCTGCCTCTTCTGTGCTTCTTCCATGTTACGCTTTGCTGCCGTGAGATCCGCTGCTCGGATATTCAGGAAATTGTTGACTTCCGGCATGACTGTGTCATTGTTTTGTAGCAGCGCCGCCGGTGTCCTTGGGTTCCACCCATATAGCAGCTGGAACGGAGTCTTCTTGATTGATGCCTGCTGCGAGCTGTTGATGGTAAATTGTGCAGCAGCAAGGTGCTTGTCCCAGTCGTCTGCTCTCTCGTTCACGAAATTCCTGAGCATCTGTTCGACTGTTCTGTTAACTCGTTCTGTCAGGCCGTCGGTCTGAGGGTGGTAAGCTGTGGACATGCGCAACACTGTTCCTGTGCACTTGTGCAGTTCCCGCCAGAAACGTCCTGTGGAACGGACGTCACGGTCTGATACGATTGATTCCGGCATACCGAAGTTTTTGAAGACGTGCTCGAAATATAACGTTGCTGCTCCGGCTGCCGTCACCTTGGTGTGTGTGGGAATGAGCACCACCATCTTGGAGAGCCTGTCAACGACCACGAACAATGCATCGTATCCTTGCCTTGTTTCAGGCAGTTGTGTAATGAAGTCCATGCTGACGCTCTGCCACAAGCAATCAGGAATATCCAGCGACTGCAGCAGTCGTGCCCTGTGTGTATTGCTGGGTTTATTCTTCTGGCAGAAGTCGCGTGTCGAGATGTATAGTCTGATGTCGTTGACCATGTTGGGCCAATAGAAATATTGCTGCATTGCCGCCAGCGTTTTGTCGACTCCAAAGTGTCCCCTTAATGGCGAGTCGTGGAATTCCGAGAGCAGCGTCTGTCGCACGGCCTGTGCTGCCGCCGGGATATATAGCCGCCCATCATGCTGCCACAAACTGTCCACCATCCTCAACCTTGCATCCTGCGGCTGCTCCGCTACGAGCAGGTCAGACGAGTAGCTCTTTTGGATGTCCTTTATCACGCTGTTGTCCATATTCGCGAAAGACACACCACCAATGTGAACTTGGTAGTCTGGTCGCCGCGAGAGAGCATCAGCCACGACATTTTCTTTGCCTGGCTTATACCTAATCTCCAAGTCATAGTCGGCAAGAAACGCGACCCATCTGACTTGTCTTGATGAGAGATTTGGTTGTGTCATCAGGTACTTCAAAGACA
>JAABUL010001666.1_pt1 | contig 40650 bp, 1 predicted proteins | sample 5559151 | NCBI WGS metagenome assembly JAABUL01 (sample SAMN10711876, study PRJNA513368) | rock metagenome | isolation source: Antarctica rocks | place: Antarctica: Victoria Land, Pudding Butte sud | reverse complement strand
AAAAAGGTTTAATAAATTTATAAGATAGCTTTTTATAAGGCTATCTTTACTTTAAGTTCTTTATATTTAATATAATTAGATCTCTTTAATTAAAAGATATTAGCTTATATTTCTTATTATAAAACTTTACTTATATTTCTAATATATTTTATTCTTAATTTAAAAGGTCTTTATATAGTTTATAGAGTTCTTAGATATATTCTTTTATATCTAGTACCTCCTCTTAATATATTCTATCCTTAAAATATAGGTAAATCTTAGGCTAATAGTTATAATATAATTTAAAAGGATTATATCCTATTATTATATTCTTTATATTATAGTAGGTAAATTTAGCTAATAATAATAATCCTACCTAGTTATCTTACCTATTATTATAGTAAGTTCTTAGGTAATATTCTAATATCTGATTTTAATATTCTATTTATCTATTAATTTATAGGTAGAAGGTTATACTTAGCATATAATTTAACTTTAAGTAATAATATAGCTCTAATTAATATATATTTATAAAAAGGCTATCCTAATTTAATATAATATTATTAGGGGTATTATATTTTAAAAAGACTTCTTTAAATAAAATATTTATACGGTTAGTTACCTTAAAGTCCTTTTTAATAAGTAAATAATAAAGTATTTTTATATACTTATTAACTATTATAAGGATTATATTATAAATATAGCCTTATTATTTATATAGAGGTAAGTTTATAATAAAATCTATTATAATTAACTTTTATAACCTTATAAGCTTTAAAAGTATATTTATATAATTATATAAATAATATTATTTTACCTTAACTCTTTAATAAATATTATAAGAATTAATATATTCTTTAATATTAACTTTTATACCTAATTAAGTATATTATTAATTAAGGAGATTAAGTATTTTATTAAGTTTTAAATAATCTATTAAAAGGTTATTATAATAATACTTTAATAACTCTTTATAAATTAATAAGTCTTTAAGAATATATAATTTCTTATTATACTTAAGAAGATCTTAATTATTAAAAGTTTATACTTTAACTTTTATAATATAAGTTTTTATTATTTTATTTATATATTATTAACTTATAAAAATATCTTCTTATTAAAGTAGTTTAATTAATTTAATTATAAATTATAAATTTATATTATATACTATTTTATTTTCTACTATTATATTAATTAAAAAAATATAAAATAAATTATTTATAATTAATAATTTTAATAATAGGATTAAGTTATATCTTAATTATATTATAAATATATTAAGTTAATATCTTATTTATACTCCTTATAATTTTAAGTTAAGGATTCTTATACCTTAATAGATATATTCTATATAATACTATTTTTCTAATAATTATATTAATAATTCTTAATATTATTAATCTAGTAGCTAGAGCTAGAGTCTATAATTACCTTATATATAGGCTTCTATTACACGTATATCCTGTCCTTATACACGTATACCTCCTTATAAGCGTATACCTTCTTCCTTGCTAGGCTTAGCGCCTTAACGTGGTAGTCTTCCAGAGGTAACTTTCCCTGGAAGTAGCCTCCTAGGCGTACCCCTAACGTTGGTAACGAGGAGTACCTAGGCTAACGTTAGTAATAGGAGGTAGCCCTCTAGGCGCACCCCTAACGTTGGTAACGAGGACCTAGGTACGTTGGTAACGCGGAGTAGCCCCTAGGCGTACCCCTAGGCTTAACCCTAACGTTATCCCCAGGTAGTCGCCCGTAGTAGGTTAGTTAGTTCCAATCGCTCTAGGATATTAACTGCCTAGGGAGCCTACTCCTAGAGTTTAAGGGGTATAGCGCTTGGAGCGCTTCGCTCCCTTAGTTAGGCTCTACCCTAGATAGGGTATATTACGCTAGGAGCAGGCGTAGAGCTTAGTTAGGTACACGCGTACTATTTCCATTTGCGGATGAAGTTAAAACTAATACGAGGGGGTATATATATAGGTAAATAGGATATATATAGGTAGGTAAATAGGGGGTATATATATAGGTAAAGGGGGTATAGCTATAATATCTTTCTAATTAAATTAATTTTACCTTATATTAATCTATTATTATACCTTTAATTAATATAATAAAACCTAGAAATTTAACCTTAATTATAAAAAACTAGTATTTGTTTGGATTTATAAATAATTTATATTATTAAAGCTATTTAAGTACTTAATATATATAATCCTTATATTTTTTATATTACTCTAAGTAGATAAAGAATATTATTAAGGTAAATAATATAAAATTTATATAATAACTTTATTAAGGACTTATTAATATAAGCTTAAAAGGTTATTAATATATTTATAAGATTAAATAATACTATTAAATACTTAAAATAGTTATAATATATATAAAATATAATCTTTTATTTATCTCCTTTTAAATTTTAATATAATAGTATATATTTTTAAGATTAAGTTTTATAAAGATCTTAATCCTATTTAAATAATTTAATATCTTATTAATTAAAGGTAATAAATATTAATTTTCAATAATTATCTTATTTAACTTATAATAATTAATATATAAATATAAGCCTTTATCCTTTTTTAAAATAAAAGGGATAGGTAATTTTATAAGACTCTTTAAATACTTAATTTACCCCCTTATTAAGGCCTTATTTGAATAATATCTTAATTCTATTAATTTTATATTTAATAATTTATATAATAATTTATAAAGAGAATTATTACTTATATTAATAATATAATTACTTCCTTAATAAGATAATTAATATCTTACTTTATCTATTAAAAATATATTTAAGAATTTATTAAACTTAAAGGATAATATTTATAATTTATTTATATTATTTATATTTTAATCTATTATATTTATTACTCTTAAATTAATTTAAGTAAATTTTAAATCTATAATGTTAGAAATAAGAAGTATATAGATAATAGATTATTTCCTTAAGAACTTTATAAATTATTACCTTTTTATACTTATATTAATTTTTATATTTATTAAATATTATATAAATTTATTAATAATTAATAATAAGTCTACCTTATTAATAATATAAAAGATATAAGTATATTAATAAGATGAATCTTAACTATTTATAATTTAATAAATTATATTATATATTTTATAATAAAAAATTTATTTATTATTTATAAAATTTAAATATAATAATTTTATATCTTTAATATATTTTAAGCTTACTTTAATAATATAAGCTTATAAAATAATATTTAAATAAGAATTATGATCTAGATATTTATTATATTAAAAAGGATTATATTTTAATATTATCTTTACCTTATAATAATAAAGTATTAAAGGTTTAACCTTTACTCCTTTCTACCTTTCTCTTATTAAGTTAGAATTTTTAATAAGGTTTAACCTTTTCTTTACTCTTTATTTATATATTAACTTTAATTATTTATAACTTTAAGGTTAAGATATTATAAATTAAATTAAGACCTACTTTACTTAAATAATTTAAAATAATTTATTATATAATAATCCTTTTTATTATAATTTTAATAAATAATATCAAATAGATTATATAACTTAAGCTTATTTTATCCTTATTTTATATTTACTTAATTTATATCTTTTTATAATATTATCTTTATTTACTTATAACTTCTTATCCTTATTATAATTTAATAACTCTTATAATATATTTTATTAAACCTTCTTATTAAGGGTTTTTACTTTATTAATATTAGTCTTAAAGTATGTTATTAATAATAAGAGTTTATCTCTTATATTAAGAAGAAATCTATAATTTATAAAGGTAATTTAAAGCTCTTTAATAAGTCTAATATATAAATTTATAATATACTTACTTTTAACCTTTTTAAAAAGTTAAGCCTTTAAGGATATTAAATATATTTTAAATTTATAAATTAATTATAAAGGCCTTTAATATATATTAATATATTATTAATATATACTTAATTCTTAATTTAAAGGGTCTTTAATATAATTTAATAAGGAATTTATAGAGTTCTTTTATATTAATATTTCTAATAAATACGAATATAAATAAATAATTTAAAGTTACTTAAAATTACTTTTAAATATTAATATTATAAATAAAATATATAATATATTTATAAAGAAGTTAAATAGGATTTATAAAAAGGATAAATTATAATATTATATTTAATCTTAATATTTATAAATACTTTTTTTATAATAATTAGGAATAAGAGTTAACTTTAATATACTTTATATAAGAATAATATACTCCTTAAGTTTATTATATATATATTTTTTAATTAATAATATTACCTCCTTATATTAAAATCTATTTATTTATCTTAAAGATAGTAATATCTACTTTAATATCTTATAATTATTAAACTTATAATAGTTCCTCCTATTCGTATATTACTTATATAAGATATTTAGTTAAAGGAGAAGTATATTCTTTACTATTCTTTATATCTTTACTAGGATTACTTTTTATAATACTATATCTAATAATTTCTTTAAAGTTAGTAATTCTACTTTATCTATCTAGGGGAATAAGATTATTATTAATAATATTTAATAACCCGCTTTTACCTTGATTATATAATAGTAGCGTACTACTTATAATTTTATAAAAATAAGTTATATTAATTATAACTAATAATAAATTATTATCCTTTAATAAATAAAAGGATTAAAATTATTAAAATTATTAATTATAAGAGGTATATAATAATATAATATTAATCTTATTTATAATAAGATTAATAATTAAGGAATCTAGAAGCTCTCCTATAAGGGGTCTTTATAAAATCCTAAGTAGAAGATATATAAGCCTTATACGTTATTTCCTTATATAGCCTTACTATATAAGTAAGACGTATACTAAGAGTATATTATAAGCTAGCTATAATAGTAATAAGTATCGTTCTAGTATATATAGATTAATTGATTAGCTAGTAGAAAAAGCCTTTATAAAGGCTATTAAGCCTACGGAAGGCTCTTATAATTACTAAGTATTTACTAAGGTAGTTATTACATCTATATTAATATACTAAAAAAAAAGACTAATATCCTTATTAGTACTACTTATAATAATATCCCTATACTCCTATTAATTAGAAAAATAGGTAGTAAAGTCTCTTAGATATATTATACTTAAAGTAAAATTTATATAAAGGTAAAAATAATATACTAAACTAAATAGTAGATACTACTACTATTAAGATCCTTAATTCCGCTAACTTTATAATACCCTTTAAGGATACTAATATATATCCTTATAAGCCTTAATTAAGGCGTCGGACTTATTTAAATCTACTAAGTTATACTATATATTATCCTAATTATTATATCCTTCCTCTAGAAATTCACTTATCTATTAGATACTTAATATTATATTTATTATACTTTATACTATCTTTAGTAATAACTAGTAGTAGCCGCTAATTAAAGATCCTTTTATAAAGATCTAGGCCTACTATCTTAAGCTCTAATTAGATAATTAATATTACTAGCTAGATCTTTATAATTAATAGAAGTTCTAACTTATAAGCTAGTAAACCTATCTTATAAAGGACTTAAATTAATCTAATATATTATTATAATAATTAATAATTAATAATTCCTAGTATTTAGTAATTATAATATAAATATAAGAGGACTTTATTATTAATATTTATATTAAACTCCTTATACTTACTATTATAATAGGACTTTATTATAGTATTTATAAAAGTTATATAATCCTTTACTTCCTCTTATTTAATAAGTTATAGCTTATTAAAGGCTTCCGCGGGTATATTATTAATAATAAATATATCTTTTATATTATTTATCTTAAAACTATAGTATAACTTATTAAAAGTAAAGCCTATAATAACTATAAGTAAATTATTTAATATAACTTAAATATATAAGAGTATACGATCCTATTTACTTTAAACCTTAAGATAATATATTAAATAAAATTATATTATAATCTTTATAATCTAGTTAGTATATTTACTTTACCTATTAAGTTATAAATAATACGTCGTAATTATAAAGAACTTTATATTAAAACACTTAAATACCTCTTATTAAAAGTTAGATATAAAGTGGAAGTCTCTATTATTAATAATACTTTATAGAATACCTTAATTATAAGATAATAAGTCTTAAAGTATAATCTCTACCTACTTAAAGGCTTTCTATATATTTAAATTAGGTATAAGAAGGACCTTTTTAGAAAATTTATAAATAATAATAAGGAGGTAATTTATATTAGTAAGAGCTATTAGTAAGGTAATAATAAAGTTTATAATAATAATATAAAATAAAATTAATAAGATTAAAATAGAGACTTAAGTATTATATAATAAGTACCTCTATATTTAATTTAGTTAACATTAAAGGTAATAATTAATATATATCCTTAGATTCTTTATTAAATACTATATAGATATAGAATAGGATATTTAGTTATAATACTAATAATAGCTATTATAATTTAATAGATTATATACTTACTTAAAGAGCTCCTACTCTATTAATAATAGTATATATAACTTATATCTACCTTTATTATTATTATAAAGGATAAAGGCTACTCCTAGCTTAATATACTTAGCGTTTATTAAAGTATTATTATTATTTACTTTAATAATACTATCTATTAAAGGCTTTAATATATCTAATATCTTCTTTTATTAATTATTAGCCCTATATACTTCTTATAACCTAGATTTAAAGTCGTCTATTATATTAATTAATATTATATAGTATATAATAATATTAAGGTCCTTAATTAAACTAAGGAAGGCTTTATTATAAAGTATATTAAGTATATCCTTAATTAAATTAAGTATACTTATAAAGATAGTATATAATCTTAATAATATATCTAATATAATATTAGATTTACTAGCCTTATAATATAATTCTAAATTAAATAATAATAAGTATTAAGAGGCTTTAATAAGTTATAGATTAAGCCTATTAATATTTATAATATTTAGGATTATCTATCTAGATATAAGTATAGCTATTAAGTAGTCTATATATATAATAATAAGAGGTTCTAAATTAAATTAAATTATATACTTAATCTTCTTTATAACCTAGATAATACCTATAACCTTTAATTCTATAAGCTAGTAGTTTTATTTAATATAATTAATTAAATATTAATCCTTATAAAAGGTTTTAATAAAATAGGATCCTCTTTTATATAATATATTATAATTATAAGATTAATTACTTTAAAAGCGTTAAGATCTATATATAATACTCTATTATAATTATAATAAATTAGGAAGCGTAATATTTTAAAAGCCTTTTATAAGTTATAAAATACTAGTAATTCTTTAGGTATAAGTTTATAAAAAATAATATATATAATATATCTCTTTTATATTAAACCTTTTATATTTATATTAAAGGTCTTATTAAGTATAACCTTCTACCTTTATAATAGGTCTACTTATTAAGCGTACTATTTAATAGATAAACGAAGCTAATTAATAAGATTAAGGAATATTTTAAGATTCCTAAGGTTTTATAAAAAATATTTTATTATAATAATAATCTTCTTCTCTTTAATAATTAATATTCCTAAGCTATTAATATATTAGCTAAGTAATATAATAAAGGGATAGCTAATATAAGATTTTTCAAGAGATAAGTTAATATACTTTTAATAAAATAGCCTAAAGACCTTATATAAGTATTTAATATACTCTTATAAGGTATAAGAGTAAATAATAATATTATTTATATAAGCTTTTATAAAGCCTTAATATAGCTAAAGTATAATATTAAATTAATATTAAATATATAAAAGAGAGTTCTTATAATTTATAAAGGTTATTAAAGATTATTCTTAATTATAATAACTTATAATTATAAGCTTATAATAATCTTTAACTTATACGTAAAACTAGTAGAATTATTTAATAGTATTAATATTGATAATATATTAATATCCTTAAATTAGGACTATTATATTAGCTTATAATAATAGAGGGTATATATTATTATTAATAATCTTATTAAGCTCTTAAATATTAATAATAACCTAGCCTTTTTAGCTACTAGGAGTATCGTGTTATATTATAAAGTAAAGATAGCTAAATAGGATTAATTAATTTAATTAAGTAAGCTTACCTTAGGCTTATAACTTATTAAATATCTTATTAATAATATTCTTATCCTTTTAATTAAGAGGATAAACTTAAGTAGGCTTTAATATTATATTAGGCTTTAATAGAATTAATATCTATTGTTCTTTCAGTATATTAATAGTTTTACCTTTATTTATAAATAAGTCTTAGTAGGTATTAATAACATCTATTAATTACTCTATTATATAGGATTTATCGTAGATTTTAACTCTATTAATTATTATATATTCAAGGTTAGGATTAATAGTAATATTTATAAGAGGCTTATTAAGGCCCTTATTAGGTATTATTAAAGCCTATTATAAATTACCTATTATAACTATTATTATTATTATAGTAGTTAATCCTACTACCTTAGCTAGCTTACTCTTCTAGGTATTTTACTAGCTAGTAATAGTAAAACTAGCATAGTAAGTATTAATTATAAAGTACCTATTATTATTGAATCCTTTTAATATTCCTAGCCTTATATTCCTAAGAATAATAATATCCTTATTTATATTATTTTTAATAAGGATATAATTAATAGATATATTAATAATATAAGTAAATACTTTATTAGTATAATTAAGGTTAAAATTATCATTAGGCTTAAAGAGGAGATTCTAGTTATTTAAGAACAATCTATTATAAATTACAAGAATTAAGATAATAAATCTTATAAGAGCTATAAATTTAATTTTATTCTTAATAACTCTTTTTATTAGAGTAAATTATATATAAGTACTTATTAATATAATAATATCCTAGTAGCTATTAATAGTAATCTACTATTTAATAAGATTTAATATTATACCTTTAAAAGTAAGGATATCTACTCTTATAAGTATTTTCGCCTTAAGGTTATTTATAATATAGACCTCTTATATAATTTAAGTAATAACTAACTTATTATTAGCCTTATCCTTTAAATAGAAGGTAATAGTAGCGAATTTATCTAGATAATATAACTTAGAATCAAGGCCCCTAATTAGGATACTTATAGGTATTACCTTAATTTTAGTACTAATAAATATAAAGGTAGTATCTATAATTAATATTATATATCCTAGATTAAAGTATATTTTAATATTATTACTACTAGCTATTTATTAGATAGAGGTAATAGTATAATAGTAGTTCTTAAACGTGTAACTAGTCCCTTATAACTCTATTAATAAATATATAATAAATAGGTCCTCCGCTAAAAGATTTAACGTATTAGTAGTTACTACTATTAATAAGGTCCTTATTATTAAAGGCTTTAGTAACGCTAGAGCGTTAATAGACTTTTAATATTAGTTATAAAGATAGATAAATAGCTTATTCTTAGAAATAAACTTATAATAATATTATTAGTATTTATAATCAGGAGATAAAATAGAGGTAGTTATAAAGTAGTTATTAGAGACTTTATCTTATTACTCTTACTATTTAAAGTCTTTTATAATTAATACTTAATAAGATTATAAAGGTTTATTTATATATTAATTAAATATACCTTCCTCCTAATATTAATTAAAGATCTTATAAGGTTATATTAATAATATATTATAGGCTTTTTAATTGTATTCCTAAGGATTTTAATAATTCTTAATATCTTTTATAGTAGCCTAATAGGCTTATTATAGTCTTTAAGAGTATTATTATTAATTACCTTTTAGCTTAAAAGGTATTTAGTCCTATTAAGTCTAGGGATATTAAGGACCTTATTATCTATTATATTAAGAACTAGATATATTTAATAGTAAAGCTATAATTTATAGCCTTATTAGTTAAGCTAGTAGGATATAGATATTTATACCTTAGTTACCTTAATTTTAGTATTAATTTAGATAATAGCTAGTTAAAGGCTTCTAGTATTAATTATTATAATAAGTATTATTATTATATTAGTAAGGCGGATATTAAGGGGAAGGCTATTGTAACTACTTATAAGACTATCTTTATTAAGCTAGAAATTAAGATTAATACCTATTATATTACTACTACTATTATTAAGGCTTTAAGTAATAAGAAGTATAAGTTTACTATTAATACTTTCTCTTATCTAATTATCTAATAAGGTAAGAAAGTTATTATAATTAGTAGTTTTACTAGGTTTAGAAATATTATATTAAAACTTTATATTTAGATAATATTAAATAAATAAGATATAATCCTTAATTATACTTAATTCTATATCTTAGATAGCTTTTATTATAGTCTAAGTAAATTTATAAGGTTTATAACGGCGTGAAGTATCTTATAAGGTATATTTCTTATATATAAGAGTACTTATACTAATATTATAAGGCGTCTTCTAGCGTAGTATAGTAGTTAGTACTATTTATTAATATTATAAGTAATAAGATACTTATTATTTTCTTTAAGCTTTAAGGTATACTAGCCTAAGGCTAATTTATAAAGATATAACTAAAGGTTTTAATAAATAATATTACCCTTTATATAAATAATATCCTTAATATAATCTATAAATATATATATATTATAAAAGTATATTACCTTCCTAATATACTTAATAGCGGAGGTAGTATTAAAGAACTTATTATTATAAAATAAATTAAAATAGCTAATATTATTAGGATTAAATTTTAATATATTAATATTCTCTATATTTATAATTTAATTCATAAGAGGATCTAATAGTAGAGGTAGTATAATATTAATAATTATCTTATAAAGTTTAATATATTATACTTTAATAAATCTTATATTCTTATTTATAATTAGGGGTAAGGTAGGTCTAATAAGATACTTATAAATAACTTCCTTAACTAATATATCCTAAGTAGTTATAGGATTAGTTATCTTATTAGAGGGAGAGATAATACTTATTAATATTACTAAAATAGAGCTAAGATACCTTATAAAATATATTTAGAGTTATAGGAGACTTTGATAATATTTAATATAATTAATAAATATCTTAATAGCTCTCTAAAATATTAGGCTATTAGTAGCCTAATTAAATAGAAAGAGAGGTAATTTAATTAATATTAAATACTAGATTTATCCTTTAAAATTACCTAGTTATCTTAGCCTTTCTAAATACTTATAGAATTTAATAATATAATTAATATAATATAATTATTTCTAGGATTTTATATTTATAGGCTTATCTAGTAGTATTTATAAATTTATAAATCTAATTAGCTAATAAAATAAGATCTTACTTAAGAGGTAGTATTAAAAGAGGTAGTAAATTAAAGTAGATTTAAAATACTTATAATATATTTCTCTTATTTTAAATATATAATTAAGTCTATAAAAGGTTATTTATTTAGGGATATTAATTTATTAGTTTATAATTATTTTTAATATTATAAATATCTTATTAAATTTATATCTCTTAATATTTAATATTCTAATTATAATCTTATAATAAAGATATTAAATTTCTATAAAATTAAAGAAAAACTATTTAAAACTATTATTATTAATTAATTAATTGATTGATTAATTTATACGCCTATTCTAGTATCTATTTATACTAATAAGGGAGATCTGTAATAATATTCTTAATAATAGTATATAGATTTAACCGCCGAAGCGTATTATATACTACCGTAGAAGAAACTATAGGAGGAGGATAATCTACCTCCCTAGATGAAAACTCCCGCTTATCTATAATAATTAATAATATATATAAACCTAGACGTACTAGGCTTTTAATACTACTAGGATCTCTTATTTATAACGTTATTCTTTAATTAATATTATATATCTATAATAATTATTTAATATAATTAATTAATATCTGTCTTAAATCTTAATCCTCCTCTATATCTTTCTTATTATATATATACTACTAGTAGCTAATAATAATGTATACTATATATATATTCCCTATATCCCCTTTTCTTTCTCTTATAAATAGCTAGAGCTAATAGCTAAAGTATTCTATACTACTATAATTTAATTAATAATGAATTAATATTGATTTAATAGGACCGATTAGATAGTTAATATCTTATTAGAGGGAGGGAGGAAGGTAATTAATAGATCTAAAGTAGATTAATAATATAAAATAGTATAAGGATAAAGTAGCCTTAATATTATTATTTCTTAGATAAATTAATAGGGCTATAATATTAATAATATTCCTTACTAATATAATAGTATATTAACTATTACCTAATACTATAATTATATTAATATAAATTATAGATAGATATTATATATACCTATTAATAGGCTATAAGCTATATTTATTATAAGAACGCGTTTAAACCTAGATTAACGCTATATATTTAACTATATATATATATTACTAACGTATCTATAATAGAGCTTTATTACTATCGCTTGTAAGGTCTATATTAGTAAGAGGTAGAGATATTAGTAAGTAAGTATCTAGGTAGGAAGTCTATATACCTAGGTTAAAGTATATAAATAACTACTCTTATATACTTCCTACGCGGAGCTAGGGGTATAACTTCTAGCTCCGCTAAATTAATATAATATTATTATTATATCTTTTAACTCTTCTCTAATAATCCCTTAATATCATGATAGTATTATAGTTCTAAGGGCTAATTAGTAGGCGCGTAAAAACTCTATATAAGATAAAATTTATAATTACTCTATAATTATAATATATCCTAACTCTATTCTAGCTACGTTAGTTTAAGATCGATTAGCTCTTCTATATTAAGATAGAAGGTTCGTAGCTAGTACTACGTACAGGTTAATCTTATTACTAGCCTATTATTAATAATATTAATAATAATAAAGTAATAAAAGATAAAGTAATAAAATATAAAGTTTAATTTCTTACTTAACTTATATCTTTAATTTAATAATATAAGACTTTATTAATACTATTAATTTAAAAGTATTAAATAATATTATATTTAATTTATTAAAGAATAATTGAATTAAAGATATTTAAAGAAATATAAGTTTATCTACTATAATTAAGAAGGTATAATAGGATTATAAATAATATAAATTATTAATATATTTATTAATAATTAAAATAAATTTATATTCTTATAATAACTATTAATTCTTCTCCCTAATAAAAGCTTTATTTTTAGAATTTATAAGAAGGCTCTAATAAAAGATCTAGATAACTTATATAAAATATCTATATTCATTAGAATTTTATATACTTAATACTTTATTATATATATATATTAATTAATAAGTAAAAGAAAATTTAGATAATCTTAAAATTAGTAAAATAAAATAAAATAAAGGTAAATAATTAATATTCTTATTAATTAATAATATATTAAATCCTCTTTATAAACTTACCTTAATAGTTTCTTATATAATTAATATAAATATTTATTTAGGATTTTAATTATATAATACTCTTTTTAACTATCTTAATATTATAAAAGAAATTATACGCTAAAGTAATTATCCCTAGAAATTAAATATTATTAAAGCTTATAGATAAGCTTTAATAAAACTCTTAAAATATTATTTTAAAATAGAAAGTAAAGGTAATCTTATTTGTAATCTTATTAATATTTTAGATCTTATAATAAAATTAGATCTTTATAAGATATAAGATAAATAAGAGGAGTTAAATGATAATAATAATAAGAACTTAATTTCTTATAAAGAAAAATATAAGAAGGAATTTATAAAGTACTTTTATAAATATTATAAGATTATACTAATTAATTTAAGAATTAAAATAAAAGGAATATAAGATATAAATAAAGTAATATATAATAATAATATAAATAAGTCTTTATTAATAATTTATAACCTTTAATAAGAATAAGAAGAAATTTATTTTAATAGTTAAATTAAGGTTTATTATCTTAAAGTAAAGTAATTTAATACTTTTACTTTAAATATTTAATAAAAGAAGATCTTATATAATAATATTAAAAAGATAATATATTAACTTATTTAAATTTAATATAATAGTTAAGGATATACTTTATATCTTATATTATTAATAAATATTAAATAAGTCTTTAGTCTTACTTAAAGAGTTTATATATAAGATTATATATAATTAAAACTTAAATTAAAAGAATAAGTAATACTTCTTAAATATTATAATTATATTATAATTTAAATTTAAATAAAGCTCTTATTAAGTTATAAGATATTCTTTAAAGGGAAGAAGATCTTAATTAAAAATTTTAAAGAGAGAAAGATCCTTTTAAAATATTATTAATAAAAATCCTAAGAAAAATAAGTTAAGAAAAATTATTTATAATTATAACTTTAAATAAATAATATAATATTAGATATTAAAATATATATAAGAAAGTAATATAATCTTTTATTATATAAAATATAGTATTCTCCTAGCCTATTCCCTTACTTATAAGATTATATAATACCTTAACTTATTAATTATATAATAGAATAATTATATTCTTTATATAAGGACTTTATAGGTTATAAGTCCTTTTATTAAAGAGTAATATACTTAATATAAATACCTAATAAATTTATATTTAATAAGAAATTAATAATAATTATATAATAATTAATAATTAATAATATAATTAAATAATATATTTACTATTAAGGAAGGAGATTATAAAGTCTTTAATAAATTCTTATAAAGCCTTTAAAGTAATATATTAAATATAAAATTCTAGGTAACCTAAATTACTAAGGATTTTATATATTAAATAATTAAATAGCGCGTTAAGATTTATAAGAAAATTAATTATTTATTACTTCTTAATTAATTTAAGAGTTATAATTCCTACTTTAATCTTATATATATACTTAAGGGGTCTATCCTTTTAATAATATTAATTAATATTATTTTTAAATATTATTATTATAGCCTTTACTTTAGGCTTATTAATATATTTATAATATAACTTATATCCTCTACGTCCTTTATATCCTTTATATCCTTTATATTCTATAAGACTTATAAGTCCTTTATATATTATAAGCCCTTTATATATTAAAATAATCTTTCTCCCTTTTAATTTATTAATAATTAGAATAAGAAATATATTATTAGGTTATATTATTAATTTACTTAATACGCGCTATTATTAATAATAATAATAAGCCTAATTTCTCTCTTAATAATAATAATTTTATTTATTTATTTAAAAGATTTTACTTAAGTAATAGTAAAGTTAAATAATATAAGAATAAAAGTAATATTTAATAAGTTAAATAAGATTATAATATAATCTTAATAATCTTAAGTAATATAATAAAATAGAAAACTCCGCGTAATCCTTAATAATATTTAAAATACGTTAATATTAAAAGCTTTCTTTCTCTTAATTTTAAATAACTTAATTATTTACTTTAATAACTTATATTAAATCTTATATCTTATTAATAAAAAAGTATTTAATACTTTATTATATAAATAAAATTAATATAAAACTCTAATTATATTAAGTTTTTATAATATAAATCCTAAGTCTATTATTAATAAGAAAAGAGTAAAGGATTAAGATTTAAATAAGAAGATACTTTATATAAAGGAATAAAATAATTATATAATAATTTTTAAGAGATTAAAGATTCTTAAAGACTTTAAAATATAAAAGGTAGCTTTAAAAGAGGACTAAGTAAAAATAAAATAATAACTTAAAGAAGAGATTAAGGATAATTAAAAAGAGAAGGGAATTTATAATAATATAATTTATTTAAAATAATTAGGTTTATATAATAAAGTATTTTAAGGCTTAATTATAAGTTAAAATAAATATAAAGGCTATTATAAAAGCTATTAATAAGGCTATTTAGGTAGCTAAACTTAATAACCTTATTAATAAGGTAAAGTATAATAATATTATACTTAAACCCTTTAATAAGATAATTATATAATAAATTATTATCCCTTTCTTTTAATTAAATTAAGTTTTAAATTATTTTTAATAACTTTAAACTTAATATTAATAAGATATTTATAAAATATAACCTTTTAATCTTATAAATTATTAAATAATAATTTTTATATTATAAAGGATTATAAGAATTATAAAAACTAGATAATCTAAAACCTATATATATATATCTTAATTTTATTAATAATATATTAATATTAAGAATATTAAAGATTAGGTTATATCTAATCTTATATAATTTAAGAAAGATAAGGTAACTAATATAATAAAAGTTAATAAATTTAAATATAAAACTTCTTATATTATACATAATAAAAAAAATAAAAAAAGGGATAATTATAAAATAATAATTATTAATAAAAGTAATAATAAAGAGGATAAGAATATAAAGGAAGAAGATAATAAAGAAGAAGATAATAATTATTAAATAAATAAAAAATATAAGATTATAAAAATCTTTAATTGAATATTTTAATTATTTAATAAAAAGTATTTAATAAGTATATTACCTTTATATATTATTAAATGATACTTTATTAATCTTATAATTAATATAATATATATATATTCTACTATTATAAGTAATAGTCTTAGTAAATTAAGTTAAGTTATTTAAATTAATACTTAATTTCTAATTAGGTATTAACTAAAATACTTAATACCTACTTTTAAGATTAATTAAGATACTTAATTTTAATTTTTAATATTAAATTACTAAGACTTAAGTTAGGTACTTAACTTAAGTTTAAAGTACTAACTTAACGTAGTTAGTTTAAATCTTATTATTATTAAGGACCTTATTATTATTATTAAAATATAAGTAAGAAGGTTAATTATAGATTAAGGGATTTATCTCCTATTAAAGGACTTAGTTAGATTATTAATATTATAAGAGTAATATTAATAAGATTAGTAATCCAAGATAAATAAATAATATACTTAAAGCCTATAATATAGTATTACTACTATTTAATAAGTATTATTCTAGTATATATAAATTCATTAATTAGCTAGTAGAGAAAGCCTTTATAAAGGCTATTAAGCTTATAGAAGGCTCTTATAATTACTAAGTATTTACTAAGATAATTACTACGTTTATATTAAATAGTAAGATAAAGAAAAATAAATATTAGGATTTAATATCCTAGTAATATTGTTATAATTACTAATTATAAGAGATATATAGTAATATAATATTAGTCTTATTTATAGTAAGACTAATTCTTAAGGAATCTAGGACGTCTTTTATAAGGGATCTTTATAAAATCCTAAGTAGAAGATATATAAGCCCTATATATTATTTTCCTATATAACCTTACTATATAAGTAAGATATATACTAAGAGTGTATTATAAGCTAGTTATAATAATTACCTCCTCTCCTAGGAAGACTTATCCTTAAGCTTTCTAAGGTAAAGCGTAGTTATTAATAAGTAGGATTATAGGAAATTATTCATTATAGCTTTTAAGATATATATATTACTATTATTAAGATTATATTTATTATAATAATATTTATATAAATATAGTCTTAGCGCTTAATATTTTAATTATTATAATACTTAAAAACTTCTTTCCTTTTATAACCTATTATATTAACTTTCCTTTAGGTACCTTATATACTCTTCTCTTATATATTATAAGTACGTAGATATTACTTAGAATATATTAATTATATAATATAATCTTTTAAAACTTTTTAATATCCTAGATATTATTTATATAATATAAGTACCTTAGCTATTTATATAAGTATAATAAATATATTATAATTAAAGTTTAATTAAAATACTTATATTATATTAACTCTTATAAGATAGAGCTTAATCTTAATACTAAATTAATAATAGATAATATTAGCTAGCTATCTAGTACGCCCCCTATAAATCTTATTTATAATAATAGGATTATTCTTACTTCTCTTTTATCCTTTATTAATCCTTTCAATTCTAGCCTTCTAATTATACTTAATAATTAAGCTACTTTTATTAAGGTAAGTATTTACGTATTTATATAATATATAATTAATATAAGTCTAGCGTATTAAGCTTATCCCTTCTTTTATAATTATCTACTCTTATAGCGTTCCCCGCTTATTAATAAATATCTATAAGTAGTATATCTACTATATAGATAAACTTAAAGTAATATTTAAATATAAATTACTATATTTATACCGCGTATAATATATATATTAATAATATAGGTAATACTATCCTTATACTAGCCCCTAGGGGTAAGAAAGTAATATTAAAGTATTATAATTATTATTCTACTATTTAATATCTTTATAAGCTAGTAGGTTTTTATTAATATTTAGAATTACCTTTATTAATATAATATATATTAATTATTTAATTTAAATTCCTATTATTACTATCCTTATTTATAATAAGATTATTAACTTTTATTAATCTATTAATAATATTAAAGATATATAAGATTTAATAGAGGAAGGAGAACTTATAATAATAAATATTATACTTATAAATATTATTATAATTATAAAGATTAAGCTTACCTCTTATACTTAAATTATAAGGTATTTAAGAAATATTAAAAAGCGTATTAATTTATTTAAGATATAAATTATAATACTTTACTTAATAAAATAGATTAATAAATCTTTTTAAGATATTTATAATCTTAAACATATTAAAGTAAATCCCCTTATATTTATATTATATTTATTAGGGGTTATAATTACTATTAATAAATTATTTTTTAAGTTAACTTTAATCCTTTAAATTTAAAGCTTAAGGATAAATTTATTAATAATAATAAATAAACTCCTTATATATTATAATTATATTACTTATATTTATATAAGTAATTAAGTAAGTATTAATAGCTTAATACTTAATCCCTCTTATATACTTTCCTTTAATAACTATCTTTTTCTCTCTTTATATTATCTTTCATTTATTAATATCCTTAGGACATTTTACCTACTCTTAATAAGTAAAATAAGAGGGATTAATATCCTTTATACTAGCCTTTGAATAATTAAATAATTATTATTATCTATTATCCTAGGTTTCTTATATAATAACTTAATAACTCTTATTTAGAATATTAATATTTCTTTTTTTTTATTAAATTCTTCTTATATATTTAATATATCCTTTATAAACTCCTCTAAAACCTATTAATTATAAATAGAAGGATATCCTTTTTATTTAATAAAGTATTAAAGCTCCCCTTTTCTTATTTTATTATTTATAATCTCTTTTAATTCTTATTATTCCTTATTATTAATAAGTTCTAGGGGTAAAAGTTTAAGTATAAAAGTATTACCTTACTTATAAGTATAAGGTTCTAAGAGTAAGATATAAAAGATAGGATATATTAAATACTTTATTAATAATAATAGGTAATACGCTTACTTATTAATAGGTCTAAGGATATAAAAAGGTTTAATAAACTTATAAAATAACTTTTTATTAAGCTATATTTATTTTAAGTTCTTTATATTTAATATAATTAGATCTCTTTAATTAAAAGATATTAGCTTATACTTCTTATTATAGAAAATAGCGGAGAATAGCTTAAACGCGTAAGTACTAAGTAGTAAAGCGTTTAAGAAACGCGTATAAAAGGGGAGTAAAGGGATAGTAAGGCGCCTTAATCTTAATTAAGGGACTATTAAAAGTAAAGGTAGTAGAGTTAAAGAGGAAGGAGAGTATAAAGGACTATATATTAAGATAAAGATTATAAGAGCTTTTACTTTATTCTTAAGTATAATAAATATAATAATATTTAGATTATAATATATATATATTATAAGAATTATAAATAATTTAAATAATTAAACTATTATATTAATAATAGCCTTTAAGGCTATTAAGAATATATAATTTAAAGAGTTAAATATATATAAATAAAGGATTTTAATAGTAGGTATCAGCCTAATATAAATATATATTAAAGAATTATAATAAGAAGTAAGAAAATATAAAGAGGAAGATTAAGGACTTCAAAGGCTTAAGACTATTATTAATTAAATTAATATATTAATAAGATAAAACTCCTTATAAGGTTAATAAAGTTAAGGGAATCCCTTTATAAGGAATATATTACCCGCCCCTATATAAGGCTTATATATATAAATATTAAAAGTAGTTAAGGCTAAGAGAATCTAATAAATATTAATAATATTAAAGGATAAAAAAGAGAGGGAGGTAATAATAAAAATAATAAATAAGAGATTAAGTATAATATTTTAAGCCTCTAATTATAAATATATATTAGAGATTATAATAGTAAATAAAATAAAGAGTAGGAATATAGTATTATAAATTATCTTGATAAAAGTAAGAGAGGCGCTAAAGAGAGAATAATTATAAGTTAATATAATATATTACTTTATAATAATAATAAGAAAATTATTTAATATAATTATATATAAAGTATAAATCTTTATTTTTAATATAAAAATTTATAAATAATTAAAGAGAAGATTTAATAAGAGAATAAGGCCTTTTATCCTAACTTAAATATAATAAAGGGGAGATAGTTAATAAGTATATATATACTTAAGAAAGCTTACTCTTTATTTATAATAAATATTATATTATTAATAATAATTAATTAATTAATTAAGAAGGATATAATAGAGGTAAAAGAGATAAAACTTATAAAATAATATAAAATAATGATTAAATTAATATAATACTTTAAATATTAATTATATAAATATATATATTATAATTACCTTAATAATATATAATATATTAATTATAATTATAATTATAATATAATAAAGTATAAAATAAAGGTTATAAATACCCCTTAAGGATATATTATATATAAATAATAAGGTTACTCCTCCTAATTTAATAAATACCTAATAAGGATTAAGGAGAGATAATATATTAAATAATAAATTATAAATAAGACCCTATTTTATAAGATTAAATAAGAGTATATAATTATAATAATAAATATTAAGGGATTTATAATTATAAAAATAAAGAAAAAGAGGAAGATTATATTTAATTAAATAATATATAATATACCTAATAATAAAGAATAATTAGGATTATAAAGATTAAGATATAAGGTAAGAAAATTATTTATCTTTAAAAGACTCCTAATAAAGGAGCTAGGTTAATAGATATTAAAGGTAATAATAAATAATAATAAGAAGTTATTAAATAATATTAATAAGTTATTTATAAAGGTAAAAATAAATAGCTTTACTTATTTAATTAAGGAAGGTAAGTAAATTACCTTAGGAGAAATAAATACTAAGAGGAAAGTAATAATATATTAATTTTAAATATTTAATATATTAATTTTAAAGATATTATAATATAATATTAAAGATAAAATAAGTATAATAATAACTTTATTAAAGAATAAGATTATTTAAGATATAAATAATTTAATAATTTAAGAATTACATTATAATATTAAGAATTATTTATTATATAACCTTAACTTTAAGGTATTCTTTCTAATATATAAGGTAAAATAAGGTATATAAGTATACTTTTATATTAATAAAAAACTTTAAATAAATAATTAGGATATAAAATTCTTTATAAAGGATATTAATACTTTAAAGCTTTGATTTTATACTTAAGAAGATAAAGATTATTTAATATACTTCTAATTATATAATATATATAACTTAAGCTTATTATTAATAATAAATAAGAATTTATTAAGCCTTTTAATATTAAGAGAAGAGGTTAACTACCTTAAGGAATATATTATAATAAGGGATTTTAAGCTTTATTACCTTAATTAAAATACTTTATCCTATTAAATAAAATAATTATTTAAAGGATAAAAAATTTAAAAATATTATTAACTTAATCTTTATTATATTTAAACTTCTTAATATAATATAGGCTTATAAAGTATACCTTAAGTTATAATTTAACTTTAACTAATTTCTTATATATATAAAGTTAAACTTAAGGGTAGAAGAATAATAATATATATTTAAAAAATTATATAAAATTTAAAATTTAAAAGAAATTAAGATTAAAATCTAAATATTAAGTTAAAAGTTAAATCTTAAGTTATTAAAAATTATAAATTAAATAAATAAATAACTTTTATAATTTTAATAAAGCTTAAAAGGGATAATAAAAGAAATAATCCCTTAAGTAAAGCTGAGTAAAAGGATAATCTTTTAAAATTTAAAATATTAATTTATTATAAAGAATATTATAAGAAGTATAAAAATATTTTAATATAATAAGAATATTATTATAATGAGGACTAAAAATATAACTATTAAAGAGAGAGATAAGATATTATAGATAAAAAAAGTAATTAATTTTAAAAGAAGAGTTTATAATATTATTAAATTATAAAGGGGAATATAAAGCCTTATTAAATAGATAAGAAATAATAACTTATTATTATAATCCCTCCCTAAGTTTCCCCCCTTAATAAGGGATAATAGGGATAAGATAGTTAAGATCTTTAAAGAAAAGGTAAAAGTCTTATAAATAATATTCTTTTTACCTCCCTTATAAATTAATTTAAATAATATTAAAGGTATAAAATACTGATTATTTATAAACCTTAATAATAAAATAATATATAAAGAAGTTTAATAGGCTATTTATAAATTAAAATAAGATAAGACTTTAAGAATTAATAGAATTTTAAATTAATTCTTTAAATTAATAGAATTTTAAATTAATTCTTTAAATTAATAATAGATAAGCTTCTTAAGAAGCTTATTTATTTATTTAATATATACTTCTCCCTTAAGTATTACTTAAGAGAGTTTAAGAAAGCTAATATAATTTTTTAAAGAAATTAAAGAGGGAGGATTATATAATACTTAAAGTATATTATTTAATAATATTATTAAGTATCCTTAATAAGGCCTTAAAGTTAATAGTTATAAGGTAATTTAATAATTATATTAAGAGTTAAGGCCTCCTCCTCTTAAAATATATAGGGATATAAAGGAAGAGATTAATTAAAATAATATTATAAATTATTATAAATATAATATAAGATTATAATAAGGCTAATATAATTAGCCTTCTCTTATTAAATATTATAAGACCCTTTAATAATATCTTTTATTAAAGACTTATTTATAACCTTAAGGGAAAGGAGATTCCCTATTATATTATAACTTAAATAAAGAGAGTTTTAAAGGAAAGGTCTTTATTTATTATTATTAAAAGAATAATAAATAAAACAAATTGAATAAAGATAAAGATCTCTTAAGGATTATTAATTTCCTTTATCCTCTTTTTATTCTTTAATATATTATTTATTAAAGAGTACGTGGTAACTAAATTATAATTATAAAATAAAAGATTTATAAATAATATTTACTTATTAATATATAAGAAGATTACAAAGGGAAATTATAAAATCTTAAAATTAATATATAAAATTTATCTTAAATAGACTTTAATATAGAAAGTAAGCTTTATCGCTTAAAAATATAAATTATTTTATTTTATTTATTATTCCTATTATTTTAATATAAATATAATAATTAATTTAAGATATATAATAATAAAATTATAAATAGAGATTTAAGTCTTAAGATTATATATTAATAATAAATTATAATAAGGCTTATATTTAAAGAGGATATAAATAAAGCTTATTATTTAAAATCTTATCCTATTTATAATATTAATATTAATATAAAAAGTTATCCTTAATAAGGCTAGGAGGATATATAATATAATAATAAGGCTAATAATAATATATATTGTAGGGCTTAAGCGAAATAAGGAAGATATATATAAAGAAGCTAGAAGTTATCTAAAATAGCTATTTAAGATATATATTAGGAATATATAAGGCTATCCTAATATAAATATTAAAGGTAGAAATAAGGATAATCCTTATATAATTAATATTAGATTATTTAATTCTCTATTAGTATATATTAAAAGGGATTTATTTAGTATTAATAATAAGGAATAAGTATATCTATAGAAAGTTAAGGACTAGAAGGAGGAGAAGGAAAGAGGTAATAAAGTTCTTTATAAAAGAGAAAGATAAATAAGTTTTATATTCTTTATACTTAAATAATTAAAATATAATTAAATTTAAAGAGATAATTGAATATCCTTAGAAAATTAAGAAGATAATATATTATTAATAAAAATCCTTTTAAGATATAATATAAAGAGAATATTAGGTAAAATTAAGAGTTAAGAATTATCCCCTTATTTAACTTAAGGATTTATAAATTAATAAGAGGACTCTTTATAAAGACCTTTAAAAGGTTAAAAGCTCTACCTTTATATAAATAAAAATAAGGAAGATAAGGCTAACTATCCTTTTATATTAATATAAAATCCCTAGCTTTATATTTATAAATTATAAATATAATTAATATAAATAGGATATAAAATATATCTTTATTAATTATCCTAGGTCTTATAATTATTATTATAAATTAATAAATATTATAGGTATATTAAATACTTATAAAATACTTATAAATATAAAGAGGATAAAGTAGATAATAAAATAAATAATTTAAATTAAGATACTAGGCTAAATTTTACTTATAATAATATAATTATATTAGGATTAAGCTAGGATATAAGTCCTTATTATTATAATATATAATCTAGCCTTAAGGAGCTAAGATAATAAGGTAATAAATATAAATACTTAATATAAAGAAATAAATATAATATAAAGAGAAATAAACTAGAAGTTATAAGAAGATAGGAATAATAAGGATTTTTACCTAAGCTTATAAAAGATATAAGTATATAGTTTCCCTTATAAGTTAGCTATCATAATAGTAATTATAATATACTTATAAGCCCCCGTAATTGTCTTTTAATAGTTTAGATAGATATAAGTATAACCTATTAATTAATTACTTCTTATTATAGAACTTTATTTATATTTTTAATATATTTTATTATTAACTTAAAAGGTCTTTATATAATTTTTTAATTTTTTAATTTTTTTTTTATATTTAATACCTCCTCTTAATATATTTTATCCTTAGAATATAAATAAATCTTAGGCTAGTAATTATAATATAATTTAAATAGATTATAACCTATTATTACGTTCTTTATATTATAATAGGTAAATTTAATTAATAATAATAATCCTATTTAATTATCTTATTTATTATTATAATAAGCTCTTAGGTAATATTTTAATATTTTATTTTAATATTTTATTTATCTATTAATTTATAGGTAGAAGGTTATATTTAATTTATAATTTAACTTTAAATAATAGTATAACTTTAATTAATATATACTTATAAAAAGGCTATCCTAATTTAATATAATATTATTAGGGGTATTATGTTTTAAAAAGACTTCTTTAAATAAGATATTTATAAGGTTAATTACCTTAAAGTCCTTTTTTATAAGTAAATAATAAAGTATTTTTATATACCTATTAATTATTATAAGAATTATATTATAAATATAATCTTACTATTTATATAAAGATAAGTTTATAATAAAATTTATTGTAATTAACTTTTATAACCTTATAAGCTTTAAAAGTATAATTAAATTATTATATAAATAATATTATTTTTATCTTAACTCTTTAATATTAGCCTTTATACCTAATTAAGTATATTTTTAATTAAGGAAATTAAGTATCTTATTAAGTTTAAAATAGCTTATTAAGGGGTTATTATAATAGTACTTTAATAGCTCTTCGCGGATTAATAAGTCTTTAAGAATATATAATTTCTGATTATATTTAAGAAGGCGTTAATTATTAAAAGTCTATATTCTAACTTTTATAATACAAGTTTTTATTATTTTATTTATATATGATTAACTTATAAAAATATCTTCTTATTAAAATACTTTATTTAATTTAGTTACAAATTATAAATTAATATTATATATTATTTTATTTTTTACTATTATATTAATTAAAAAATATAAAATAAGTTATTTATAATAAATAATTTTAATAATAAGATTAAGCTATATTTTAATTATATTATAAATATATTAAAGTAGTATCTTACTTATATTCTTTATAATTTTAGGTTAAGGGTTCTTATACCTTAATAAATATATTCTATTTAGTACTATTTTTTTGATAGTTATATTAATAATTCCTAATATTATTAATCTAGTAGTTAGAGCTAGAGTCTATAATTATCCTATATATATATATATATATATATATTATATAATATAGTAACTTCGCCTTTATTATTAAAGGATTATAAATCCTATCTTAGTATAATAGATATATAAGCTTTTATTATAATACTAAAAATAGGATTAGAAAGCCTTCTAATAACTATTAGCTTTTATTATAATATATAGATAAGCTTATTTATTACCTTACTCTTACTTTTATAATCTAGACGCTTTAATAGTATATTAATTAGGTTAATCTTACTTAGCTTATATTTTATAATAAAATTATAAGTTAAGAGTCTTATTACCTAATATACTTATTAACTATTTAAGGCCTTTATATTTATTAAACCTTTTAGATTATTAGAATTTATAAATATTTTAATAGGATAAAAATTACCTTCTAGGTAGTACCTTTATTATTTGAAATATTATAATTATTATAAATAACTCCTTATTATAAGTTTTATAATACTTTTTAATAGGAGTTATCTTCTTACTTTAAAAGGCTACTAGATACTATTATCTTAATTATTAAAGTTATAAAAGAATATTAGTAAGTCTAAAATTAAATATATTAATCTTAACTTATATAAGTAATATAAGATTAAAGTATCTTAATATTAATATATTAAGAAAAGCTTAATAAAGCTTATTAAAGCTTATTAAATATATAATTTATATTATTAGGTTAAATAAAGGGACTTATCTTAATACCTTTCATACTACCTTTTAATAGGCCTATTAATAGTAATATAATTTAGGAATATTAATAAATAAATTTATAATAGAAATTTATAAATTTAAGAAAGATTTAAACTTTATAAAAACTTTTAAGCTTTAATTATAGTTAGATTATATCTATTTTATATTAATCTATTATTATACCTTTAATTAATATAATAAAACCTAGATATTTAACCTTAATTATAAAAAACTAGTATTTCTTTAAATTTATAAATAATTTATATTATTAAAGTTATTTAAATACTTAATATATATAATCCTTATACTTTATATATAATTCTAAGTAGATACGAATATTATTAAGGTAAATAATATAAAATTTATTTAATAAATTTATTAAAGATTTATTAATATATTTATAAGAATAAATAATATTATTAATTTATTATATCTATTACTCTTAAATTAATTTAAATAGGTTTTAAATTTATAATATTAGAAATAAGAAGTATATAAATAATAGATTATTTCCTTAAGAACTTTATAGATTATTAAAGTTTATTAATCTAAAATAATAATTTATTAATCTTAGATTATTATTTCCTTATATTTATATTAATTTTAATACTTATTAAATATTATATAAGTCTATTAATAATTAATAATAGAATTACCTTATTAATAGTATAAAAGGTATAAGTATATTAATAAGATAAATCTTGACCATTTATAATTCAATAAGTTATATTATATATTTTATAATAGAAAACTTACTTATTATTTATAAAGTTTAAATATAATAATTTTATATCTTTAATATATTTTAAGCTTACTTTAATAATATAAGCTTATAAAATAATATTTAATTAAGAATTATAATTTAATTATCTCTTATATTAGAGAGGATTACACTTTAATATTATCTTTACCTTATAATAATAAAGTATTAGAGGTTTAACCTCTACTCCTTTTTATCTTTCCCTTATTAAGTTAAAGTATTTAATAAGTTTTATCCTTTTCCTTATTCTTTACTTACGCGTTACATCAGCAATTCGGGAAGTCGGCCCTGGCGGCTCCAGCAGCCCGTGGGGAGAGACTTGTGCTTAGACCAGCTCGTGCTAGCCCTAATAAGAAATTTATAAACATTACATCATATATTCTTAACAAAATAACTAAATAGGCTAGTTTTAAAGTTTAAGCTAAAACGAACTAAAACTTGCTAAGTTATTAGCTCCCGAACTTGAAAGTTTTAAAATCGAGAAAAAAAACCTTTAAGTTTAGTAGCTAATAACTTAGTAAGTTTTAGTCTGTTTTAGCTTAAACCTTTATACTAGCCTATTTAGCTATTTTGTTAGTAATGTATGACGTAATATCTATAAATTTCCTATTAGGGCTAGCACGAGCTGGTCTGAGCACAAGTCTCTCCCCACGGGCTGCTGGAGCCGCTAGGGCCGACTTCCCGAATTGCCGATGTAACTTTAGCTATTTATAATCTTAAGGTTAAGATATTTTAAACTAAATTAAGACCTACTTTACTTAAATAACTTAAGGTAATTAATAATATAATAACCTTTCTTATTATAATTTTAATAAGTAATATTAAATAAGTTATATAGCTTAGGCTTATTTTATCTTTATCTTATATTACGCTTATTTAATTCTTATTTACTTAATTTATATTTTTTTATAATATTTTATTTATTCTTTTATTTATTCTTACTCTTATTATAATTTAATAACTCTTATAATATATTTTATTAAGCCTTCTTATTAAAAGTCTTTATTTTATTAATATTAATTATAAGATATATTAATAATAATAAGAATTTATCTCTTATATTAGGAAGGGACTTATAACTTATAAAAATAATTTAAAGCTCTTTAAAAAGTTTAATATATAAATTTATAATATACTTACTTTTAACCTTTTTAAGAAATTAGGCTTTTAAGGATATCAAGGATATTTTAAATTTATAAATTAATTATAAAGGCCTTTAATATATACTTAATTCTTAATTTAAAGAGTCTTTAATATAATTTAATAAGAAATTTATAAAGTTCTTTTATATTAATATTTTCAATAAATAAGAATATAAATAAGTAGCTTAAAGTTACTCTAAATTACTTTTAAGCGCTAATATTATAAATAAAATATATAATATATTTATAAGAAAGTTAAATAAGGTATATAAAAAGGATATATTATAATATTATATTTAATTTTAATATTTATAAATACTTTTTCCGTAGTAATTAGGAATAGGAGTTAATTTTAGTATACTTTATATAAGAATAATATACTTCTTAAGTTTATTATATATATATTTTTAATTAGTACTTCCTCCTTATATTAAAATTAATTAATTTATCTTAAGGATAGTAATATCTACTTTAATATCTTATAATTATTAAATTTATAATAGTTCCTCTTACTTATATATTACTTATATAAGATATTTAGTTAGAAGGGGAGTACTTTCCTTATTATTCCTTATATCTTTATTAGGATTACTTTTAATATTATTATATCTAATAATTTCCTTAAGGTTAATAATTCTACCTTATTTATTTAAGGGAATAGGATTATTATTAACAATAATATTTAATAATCTACTTTTAACTTAATTATATAACTACGGCATATTACTTATAATCTTACTAGAATAAGTTATATTAATTATTATTAATAATAAATTACTATCCTTTAATAAGTAAAAGAATTATAATTATTATAATTACTTATTATAAGAGGTATATAGTAATATAATATTAGTCTTATTTATAGTAAGACTAATTCTTAAAGAATTGTTATAAAATCCTAAGTAGAAGATATATAAGCCTTATATATTATTTCCTTATATAGCCTTACTATATAAGTAAGATATATACTAAGATTATACTATAAGCTAGCTATAATAAATATATAGATAATAAGCGTTTATATATAATATAAGTTAATAATAATACTATTTAATATATAATATCTAGTTATACGCCTAAAGATTTAGAGAATATATAATAAATAGATTTAAAGAAAAGATATAGTATATTAAAGGATACTATTAAATTAATATCTTAGGACGTTTAAAAGGAATATTATATTAAATAGATAGAAGGATTACTAGTATTATTATTATAGAACGACTCGGTTATATAACTAAGTCTTAGTATAGATTACTTGATACGTATATACCTTACCTGTAACTACGTAGATAGATATTATTATCAATATTATTTATCTATATAACGTATCTACGTTATTATCTTTGATAAATAGTAGTAATACCTATTTATCAGGATGTTCCTTCATGAATCATTCGCTTATTATTAGTACTCCTACCCTTAGAGCCTTTACTAGCCTTAGTATTAGTCGCCCTTATAAGCTAACTCCACAGCCTTATTATCGACGAGTATTAATCCTTTTATTAGGCTGTTATTATATACGTAGCCGCTTACTAAGCTATATAGCTTGTAGTATTAGATTACTTAGTTATCTATATCAACGATAATTACACTTAGCTTATAGTACTAACTACTTAGTCTTATCGACGATAAAGATACTAATTACCCTGTAGTACTTAGTCTTCCGTGCGGATAATAAACATACTTAGCACTATATACAACTAGCTATCATGTAGTAAATCCTCCCTCTACAACGTTGTTTTTATAGACTAAAACTAGTAAGAGCAATAGGTCCAAAAGTTTTTGCGAGAATATTAGGAGAAACTTCAGAAAGAGGCTTAAGAAACAGCTAGGAAACAGGTAGAACATTAAGTCAAGTAACGAGCCTTTCCCTGTAAACGTTATCCTAAGGCCTTTCTAAGTAATACTTAGCTTCATAAACACCTCCGTGCTTACTACTCCATGAAGCCTAAAAACGAGACAGTCAATCAGAATTTCTCGTTCTTATCAATTATATCTATCGACTCTCCTCCTAGTAGACTAATCAATGGCCTGAAGGCTACTATATCTAGTATACTTACTAAGGTATTACTCCTATAGTATATCGAGTGCATTTCATTACACGTTAATTTAATTCTTTAGACGGACGCTTATACTACGCTGTAAGAGGCCTAGCGCTATAGATTTATACATTTCTAAAGTCATCGCTAATCGACTAGAAATCACCTATCTAATATCTAGTTATAATTGTTCTAGATCCGCTAAGACCTCTATGAAATAGTTAAAATATTATCTAATAGCTACTATATAGGTACTAAGGAGGACTATAAGTATATAGGTAATAACCTCTAATTAGTTAGGATAGGTATACTATCGTAATATCGCTATCGTATATAGATAGCGAGGACGCTATTATTTTTCAATTTTAGTAGGTATATTGTCATGGAACGACTCGGTCACGTGACTAAGTATTGGCATGGATTGCTTAATACGTATATACCTTACCTGTAATTATATAGATAGATATTATTATCAATATTATTTATCTATATAATATATCTATATTATTGTCTTTAATAATTATACCTTATTTATAAGTATAATATAAATATAAATAGTTATAACTAATATACCTAAATAGTTATAGAATATATAGATAAATAATAATCTCTTTATTACTAGATTACTCTGCTTATATTTATACTTATATCTTCTATAGTTAATACTTATTAACTCTATTACTTATAATATATTAATAACTAAATTAAATTACTTAGTTATATAGACTTCTAGTAATCTATTACTATAAAGCTAATCTAATAATAGAAAGGATTTTAAGGAAAGAAGCTATATATCTAGATTATTAATAAAGTATTAAATATATAATCTTATTCCTTTATATATCTACTTAATAGTACGAAGGTATATTACTAGTTATATAAAGATAGGAAGGATATAATATATACTATTATACGTTAGCTATTAATAGACTAATTAGGCTTAGCCTTATCTTAGTACTCTAGTATATTTAGCTTTCGCTACGTAGATAGATAGCTTCTCTATTATTATCTTATATAAAACCTATATATATATATTAATAGTAGTAATACTATATTAACCTTAATAAGTACTAATTAATTACTTATTAGGTAAGATCTAGAGCCTACTAATATTAATACTAAACCCCTACTAGCCTCTAGTAAAGCCTATATAAAGTAAAAGGTAAAATCCTAGAGTTCTAAGATATTTATATTCCCCTTATTAGGAGGGATAAAATCCTATAATCTTACTAGTATTAAATTATTAATATATTAAGATCTACCCCTTAAGTATTAAGTTCTACCTTATTATTAGCTATTCTAAGGTATTCCTAATAAAAGGCGGTATAGCTTCCTAAATTTACTATTATTAAGAAGGTAGATACTAATATTATCTATTATTATAGCTTCTTTAACTAGTTAGGAAATAGTTATCCTAGCCTTCTAATTATATAATTTTATAGAGACTAGATATTAATACTTAAGTCTTATTAATAAAATTAGCTATTTTATAATCTTATCTCTTATAAAAGATAATTTTAGGCCTCTTAAGTAGAGATATTAACTTTTTATAAGGGAAAATAAATAATATTCTCGCTCCTCTTCTATTAAACCCGTTAGCTTAATTAATATTAAAGAATATAAGTTATCCTAGCTATTAAACTAGGCTATTAATTAAGCGTTTATATATATAATAATTATTAAGTTTATATAAGATATTATAATTACCTAGTAGTATCTTAAAGAACCTTCTACTATAACTACCTTATTAATATCTACCTTAATAGTCCTTATAATATTAGTTACCTTAGCTTCTAAGACTTCCTAAGGTACTCTATAATCCGCTAAGGAAGTAATTTATATTAAGTCTATTAGATTATAATATCCTATTAAGGATATTAGTAGTTCTAACTCCTAACTTACTAAGGGAGTTATAGCTAGTATTAATAATCTAGTAATTTAATAGATTATTTAGGACGCTATAACTACTAGAAATTAGGCCTACTAGGTAGTCTACCTAATAGGAGAGGGGCCGTCTAAACTTATTAGGCCTTAAGGCCCCTAAGAACCCGCTAGGCTTAATAATAATAGTAATAGAAATAGAGGTATATATTAGTATCCTAGTAATATTAGCTTCTTTAATCCCCTTTATAAAGGTAAATCTATTACCTCTAGTACTCTAATAATAGAATATACCCCTAAAGAGATATACTTTTATAATATCTACTTATTTCTTAAGTATACTTAAGACGTAGTAAGTATTAGATATAATAAGCTTATCTATATTAATCTTTAAACCTACTTAAAAGATACTACCTTATTATAATAATTAAATAAATTATTTAAGAATAATAAGAAGCTTATAAAGCTAAGTAATGAAATTAATAAATAAGAATAAATACTTATTAATAAATTTAAGTAGCTTACTAATATTATTATTAATTAGGTATTATATAAGAGATATATACTTTATAATACCTTTAACTACTAAGAGCTATATAAATACGTATAGAAAATCTTATAAGCGGCTAAAGATATTAATCTTACCTTTATTAATAATTAACTTAATATAATTTATAATAAACTTAACTTTAAACTTTATTATAATATCTACTATCCTAAGGTAAGTATAAAGTTAGAGGATTTCCTAGATAACTTAAATAAGTTTAAATAGGATTAGTAAATATATACTAACTATAATAAAAGGAATATTACTATTATAAGTAATAAGGAAATCTTATTAGTTAATTATTTAAGAAATAATTAAGCTATTAAGAATAATTAATATATATCTTATTAAGGATCTTAATCTTATAAAAATTAGCTAAATTTCTAGTAGTAATAAAACTCTAATTATCTAAATAATTATTAGAATAATAATTATTCTAATTGATATAAGTAATAATATTAAGCTTATTAGATAGGAAATTAAGCCTTAAACGCCCTATATTTACTACCTTTATTAGATTACTATCTAATAATAGTTAGCCTTATAAATTTAGAGTAATTAAATTTACTACTTAAGTAGAATAATAACTCTAGTAATTAAGATAGATAGTAATAGTAGAATTATAACTAGCTACTATTATAACTAAAGGTCTATTATAGTAAAATAGATAAAAACCTAGAAGATATTCCTAATAATAATTATAATAGAAGTTATAATACCTACTATAATAATTATAAAGACTAAGAATATAGTAATAATAGCTAAGAATATAATAAGGCTAATAACTTAGATCTATCTAATAACTTTAATTAAGATCCTAATATTTATTTTATAAATCTAGTTAAATTCTATTCTTACTAATAATACTTAAATACTTTTACCTCTAAAAATACGCTATTCTAATACCTATATACTAAGTAGGTAAATCTAGAAAAGTATACCTTAATAGATATTAATAAGGTAGAAGCGTTACTAATTATTAATTATATTAAGATAATTAAAAGAATATTTATTAACTTAAATAATACGCCTTATTTAGGAAGATTAGGCTACGCTTTTTAGGGTTTTTATTATATAACTCTTAGCGTTATAATTATATTAGAAATCTTTAAGGCGTATATAAATATAAGCTATTTAATAATACTTATTAATTATACCTTATTACTTTAAATTATACTTAACCTAAAGCTCTTTAAGCTATTATCCTTAATCTTAGTTAGGGGACTAAGTAATATAATATATAAAATAAGTAAGTATATAATAACCTCTATTTCTATTAAAGGTATATTATATAGAAAACCCGTTATAATTAAAATAATAGTTAAGGTATATATTATTAATAGCCTTTAAATAAATCTACTTATTATTAATAATATTATTATATCTTAAAAGATATATCTTAATCCTACTAATTAATATATAATTATTAATACCTATTAGGATATAATAATAGAAATTAAGATAATTACTAAGTTAATATCTGTAATCCGCTAGATAATCTATACTAAAGGAATAGTTATAATCTTAGTAATAATAACTACCTTTATATCTATATCTTATTAAGGTATAAAATTACTAACTAATTAAAACTTTCTATTTAAATCCTAGTATAAGGATAATCTAGGATTTAATAGAGGTATATTTACTTATATTATTAACTCCTTTCTAATATTTATATAATTATATAATATTGTTAATTAACTTACCTATATATTCTAATATATCCGCCTTAGTAATACTATTAAATATAATTAGGTAAGTATATATCTTATTAATCCTAAAGATATACTACTTATTATTTATAGCTAGTTAATATATAAACCTAGGTAATCTTAGAAGTTAAAGATTATATATAGTATTACGGCTATAACGACTATTATAATAATAATAGGTATATCTATATTATTACCTAGTATATTTATAATTCTAGAAGTTAGTAGCTAGGATACGCCTACTTTGTCTATCTTATTTACTATACTAATTAACTTATCATTAGAGTATATTATACCTAGTAGGATTATAATTTATAATAAATATAATAATATAATTAAAATAGCTACTATAATTAATAAGTTTTTAGAAATCTAAACTAATAATAGTTAAACTATTAATATCCTAGAAGAGGAATAGATACCTATTCTACTTAAATCTAAAGTAGATCTTAAGCCTTACTAAGTATATCTATTAAGCTAGAAAGATTAGGAGGTTATTAATAAGACTTTTAATAAAATATATTAATAAGATAAAATAACTTAATTAATAAAATTAATAAAATTTAGTTACCCTATTTTTATTATCTAATATAATATACCTAGAGGTAAGTAGAAAGGCTAGATTATTATTAATATCTAGGATCTTAATAAAATTATTAAGATAGATAGCTACTTAATACCTTTATAATCTAAGATTATTAATATAATAACTAGTTACCTATTTATTTCTACTATTAATACTATAAGCTATTTTCATTAATTCCTTATTAGAATAGTAGATAAATCTAAATTAACTATTATTTCTTACTATAATTAAGAATAATCTAACGTAATACTTACAAGGTATAAAGGATTACTATTATATATATAAAAGTAGATTAATAAACTACTATAACCTTTATATAAGTTTATTAAGGTATATATTAATAATATAATTATATACTCTAAAATACTTAAAGAATACCTTAAGTATTTATAGTATCTATTTAGCTTATACTATTAGAAATATATTTCTCTTAATCCTACTAAGTTATTCCTAGGTTATCCCTTAATTATATTACTTAGATAAAGGGTTAATAGCCTTAAATTATTTATATTTATTAAGAAAATTAAGGCTATTTAAGCCTTAAAATTTCTATTAAATCTTTAAGATCTTAAGATTTATCTTAGGCTTACTAGCTAGTTAAGGTTATTAATCTACTACTATACCTAGATTATTAAGCCTTTATAAGATTAAAAGATATCCTTAATAAAGGAGCTTCTAATAAATATAATAAATAATAAATTTAAAGGTATAGTTTATAAATACTAGTTTATAAAGGTAATTATTAAGAAATCTAACTTAATTAAAATTAAAATATATAAAATATTATAAAAGATATTTAAAAGCCTAGTATTCCTGATTTATTATAATAATATAAGGTAGATATATATTAATTTAGATACCTTAAAGCGCTAAGGTTCTATAATAATAATATATTATATTAAGAGAGATCTATCCCTTAATAATACCTTTATTAGGATAAGTATCTAACTAATTTTATTCCTTAGTAAGTTATTAAATAGGGCTAAAAAGAATTACTAGCTAATTAAGCTTAAAATTATAGGTATAATATAAGTTATTAAGAAGATAAGATATCTTATTAAATCTTTATAAATACCTTATATTATTATTTATACTAACTACTCTACTATTATACTAATATCTAAATAAATTATACTAATAATATTAAGTATTAATAAGCTTAACCTTTAGCTTATTTATACCTCCTAATATCTATCTAATATTAATATTATAATATATTATAAATCTAGTAAATTAAATATTATACCTAATATATTATTATAACTACCTAGATCTAAATAAATACTTTAAGATTAAGATAGTATTCTTAATATCCTTTATAAGTATATAAGTTTAGAATATCTTAATAAAGTTAGGATTTTATTAGATATTATAAAAAACGTCTATTATATTATATTAATAAAGATATCTAATAATTTTAAAACCTATCTTTAGACTATATATAAAAATAACAAATTATAGATAAGATTCTTTAAAATACTAAAGACTCCGCCTAATAAGTCTAATATACTAGGTTTCTAGAAACCTGGAATTTAATTTAAGCTTAAGGATAATCTATTATACTATACCTTTAGTAATAGTTATAAGTAACTATATATATTAGAATTAATAGAATCTAATATATTTAAGATTACTTATAATATATCTAATTATAATAGTTTTTACTATATATATAATAGGCTAATTAGTTTAGTCTTTATTAGGTATCTCGCTAGAAGACTATATACTTATATTACCTATTATCCTAAGTACTAGGTTTTCTAGACTATAAGGTATACGTTATATAAGTTACTTACTCTTATAAGTACGCTAGTAATCCTATTCTACTTAATAACTATAGATTTTATAATTAAACTCCTTAAAATTAATAGATTTAATATAGTATTAATAATAATTAATAAATTTATTAAAAATGTCCTTCTTAAACTAGGTAAAGATATTTAAGGTATTAAAGATTTAACGAATAATTATTATTATTACCTTATTTAAGAGGGATTAAGGAATACCTTAAACTTTTATTAATAATATGAACTTAAAATTTATATTAGACTTCTAAAAAATAGTCTTTATAAAGCTAGATATAAATATACTAATCTTTATAACCTATTATCCTTAAATAAATAGGTAATCTAAATAGATAAGTTAGTTTATAGAAATTACCTTATATTTCTATCTATTAGTAAATCCTAATTTAAGCTAGATAGAAGTACTATTATTTTTTAGTATAATTTATAATAATTCTATAAATATTATTACTAGGTTAATATTAAATAAAATTATATATAAATTTTAAGTTAATAATAATTTAGGTTTATTATAAGACTTACCTCCTAAAGATTATATCTACCTCTATTAGATAAAACGTAATACTATTAATAAGGTAATTACCTTCGCTAATATAATAACTAAGGTATATTATAATTAGAAGTATTATATACGCGCTAGAAAGCTATAGGATTTTTCCTGATTTTAGGACTAAATCGTAGGATATCCCAGTGGCAAAAACCCTTAACTAGGCCGAATTAGGTAATATTTTTTATAGGCTAAAAATTTAGCTTAAATCCTATTTAATACTAAAAAAACTTTAAAAAGGACTTTAAAACTTATAAAGATATTAAGCTCTAAAAAAAGCTCTAGGACCTAAGTTCCTATATCTTTCCGGCTACTAGAAGTATATCACCCTAAATCTCTAGAAAGGGGCTAGGATTTACCTTAAATTATATTATAAGTATAAATTTAAGGGAGTAGTTAACTATAAACTATTTAAATAATAAGTTAGCTTATTTAAAGTTCTAAGAAAGATTAGGAATTTAGCCTATTAATCAAAGTTACCTCTTATAGTAAAAATTTACCCTATTATATTAATTACCTAGTTAGAATTATTACTATTAATATCTAGCTTATATTATTATTACTATAATAAAGAACCTCTTACTATTAAGAATAAAGATATAAACGTCCTATTATATAAGATTAAACGCCTAATTAATAGATAGATCTTATAAGGTAAACCTAAGTATTTAATAAAGTAGAAGGGTTTTAATAATAAATAGGATTAATAGTATAAACTATTAAATCTTAGTAATATAGCTAAGTTAGTAATTAACTATAATACCTAATATCTATAAGCTTAATATTAGTAATAAGATAGATATAGGTAAGACGCTATTAAATATAGTAATAGATAGGCTATAATAATAGCTATTATAATAAGGAGATAAACTTTATAAGTAAAGACATTTAATTATTTTTATTTTTATAAGTATATTAATATATATTTTTATACGTTAACTATTAATAACTTAATTAGGCTTAACTTTATCTTAGTACTCTAGTATATTTAGCTTTCACTACGTAAATAGATAGCTTCTCTATTATTATCCTATATAATACCTATATATATATATTAGGATATAAGACTAAAGAATACGCGTTTTATATTAGAAGAAATATTAAGTAATACTCTAAAAAAGTAATATATATTATAGATAGTCTAGTAGTATATAGTATATAGAATTCCGCTCTATAGGTGAAATAAGGAGTATTTTAGGAATATATACTTATTAGAAGCTAGTAAAGATAGTAGGAGGAGTTTATAATTATCTTAAGGATTTATTATAAATTATACTAAAAAGTCGTCTTTTTATAATAAATTCCTTAGGCGTAATAAATTAATTTTAACTTAAATAATTTATAAAGTAATAGATAATATACCTTTAAAGAGATACTAAGAATTTAGTATCTTTTAACCTAAAAGTAAGATATTTATATAAGCTTAAATTAGGCCTTTAATTCTTAATAGTTTTAGCGTGGAAATCAAGGACTAATAGTAGGTAACTATAGTAACGCGGATACTAAACGATTTCAAGGTAGTTAAGTAAGAGTATAACTTATTACTAAAGTATAGAATAATAAACGAGAGAACTTCATTTATAAAAATCTATAACCTACCTTAAGTATTTTAAGTACTTAGGAGTTAATTTTAGTAGGTTTAATAGAAATATCCTATATTATTACTCTTAAGGGATTATAATATAAAATAATCTACTTTTAATAAATTTATCTATCCTTAGTAAAGAGAGGAAGGCTATAAATATATTATATCAATATATTTTTAATATAGATTCTAAATTTAGAGTTTACTTTTAGATTTATTAATTAATAAGTAAGCTAAAAAGGTTTCTAGCTCCTCCCTTAAGAAATAGCTTAGCCTAGGCCTAAAATTAAAAAATCCTAAAATTAAAAACTATTAATATATAGCTTATATATAAAATCTTTTTATTCAAAAAAATTACTTACTACTTACTCTAAGATATTAAAGTTATTTATATAACTTATAATATCTATAAATTTCAAATCTATATAAAGTAAGTAAGGTAACTTATAAGTTATATAAGTAATATTAGCTATCCTAAGTAGGTATTATTAAATTAAAAATCTAAATTTTTTTTTTTATATTTTTAATTTAAGGTTTTTTAAAATTTAGGCTTAAGCTAAGCTATTTCTTAACGAAGAAGCTAGAAACCTCTCTAACTTACTTAATAATTAATGAATCTTAATATAGATTATAGAAATAAAATCTATATTAAAAGTAGACTAGTAAGGTTTATTTATAAGCCTCCTTCCTAGTTAAGGTAGCTAATTTTATATAAGTTTGAAAATTCATAAGTAAATTAGTATACTATAAGTACTTAAGCCTAGCGACGATATAAGATTTTCCTATTAAACCTGCTCCTAAGTACTTATAGTACCCTAAGTAAGCTACAGATTTTTGCAGAAGTTCTAGGTTAGGAGATGCATTACTATCATTCGCTCTGATAATAACACTTTGTAAAAGTTGCCGGTTGATGGAAAATAGTCTACCGGCTGTCTTATAATAGAGAAAGCAAGTGCATAGCGAACCTTCTAGAAATGTCGAAGTATTGATCGAGAGTGGGAAAATTATTTCCTGCACCGTGTTATGCATCACTCCTGATCCACACTTCCCGTGTGGAGTGTAAAAGTTAACTGCCAGTAGCTAAGAGACGCTTCGCCCAATCTTGTGGACTAAAATACGGTGATCGACCGTTTCCTCATATTAGTCGCCTGGCCTCATTAGGTGGAACCCCGAGGACATCTCTAAGGTACCCAACCCTGCGTGTGATCAGTATCAAGTAAGATAATCAGATTTAGCAACACAGGACACGTACTTAGCTTCATAAGCGAATTTCTCTCTAGCTCTTTCATATCGACTTTCAGAGTCTCTCCACACCGCCGCACGCTTCTCTGCATAGATTGCCTTGATTCGTATCTTGAA
>JAABUL010001665.1_pt1 | contig 40657 bp, 46 predicted proteins | sample 5559151 | NCBI WGS metagenome assembly JAABUL01 (sample SAMN10711876, study PRJNA513368) | rock metagenome | isolation source: Antarctica rocks | place: Antarctica: Victoria Land, Pudding Butte sud | reverse complement strand
CGTAATGGCGAGGGTGCCGATAGCCGGAGCTGTGAGTGGTTGAGATTTGCGTGTGTAGGTTGAAGGTTTTATGGATGACTGAGAATTTGGGAAGCGAGGGATGAGGATTGTGTAGTCGATGGCATGGAGGTGTGTTACACAGGTGGTGCATCGCGATCAGATGCAATTCTTGACTCGTACTTCATGCATTGACTTTGGAAATGGATAAAATCGCATGCGCAAATATATATTCTTGTATTAGATTGTGAGAATACCAAACTTGTTGCAATTCATATTCAAATCAGATTCTGTGTGAGGACTCTATATTTGTTTTATTATACTATTTAATGAAGCGTTTACAGTACCAAGTTTGCAAATGAATGCCTGGCATTGTGCGAGATCACAACGGAAACTATCCAATCCAATCCCATCATGCCTAAATACAGTGTTTTCGATGCCCTTCTCATTATCATCGAAGTTCGTGTAAAGGATGTGCGGTGAAAGAGAAGCATATCGTCCGTTCGTACTCCTTCCTCCGTCCCTTGATTTCCTCCTTTTGTAACAACATAGCGAATAGCCGAAGACGCTGATTGATTTTATAGCATGGCGAAACCAGCGGCAACACCGACGGCGACACCGACGATTTCCTTGTTCCAGCTCATGAGGCTGGCAGCACCCTTGAAAGTAGCAGCAGGAGCACCAGTGGTGAAAGTACCGTTGGCGGATGGGGATGGTACAACGGAGATGGAAGCGGGCTTGGTTGGAGCCTGGATCTGACCGTCGGTGATTTGAGAGACAGGTGCGACGGTGGTGATGGCCTTGGAAGGCGCTTGGATTTGACCGTCGGTGATTTGAGAGACAGGTGCGACGGTGGTGGTGGCCTTGGAAGGCGCTTGGATTTGACCGTCGGTGATTTGAGAGACAGGTGCGACGGTGGTGGTGGCCTTGGAAGGCGCTTGGATTTGACCGTCGGTAATTTGAGAGACAGGTGCGACGGTGGTGGTGGCCTTGGAAGGCGCTTGGATTTGACCGTCGGTGATTTGAGAGACAGGTGCGACGGTGGTGGTGGCCTTGGTTGGGGCTTGGATTTGACCGTCGGTGATCTGGGAGACAGGTGCAACTGTGGACGCTTTGGTGGCAGCCTGGATCTGACCGTCTGTGATCTGAGCAACGGGGGCAACAGTCGATGTGGCAGCTTGAATTTGACCGTCCGAGATTTGGCTTTGTGAAGCAACGACGGCGGCGAATGCCAAGGAGAGGAGGATGTTCTTGATGGAAGGCATGGTGAAGGTTGGTATATCAAGAAGGAATGGGTGTTGAAGGTTGCGAGAGTATGTGCGGCGTACAGCGAATGTCTTGATCGTCGAGTGATCAGAAGCGAATGTTGAGAGCGATTGGCTTTGAGATAAATTGGACTGTGTACGGAAAAAGCAGATGTTTGTATGATGAAGAAAGAGAGAAGAGGGAAAGGAGAGGAATGTAAAGGAAATAAATAGATTAGTAGTCACTCCACCAACGGCACAACACGCGGGATTGTGCTGCATGGGGGGTTGGCGGTGGCGGGGCGAACTCGGACCAACCACCCAACAGAGATGCGGCGCCAGTGGAAAAGGCGAAAGGGGCTAAACCTGATGCATGATCTGATGGCCGGGATAAAACACAAGAATAGCCTCGTTGCCCCTAGCATCACACCACATCCTTACGACTCTACTCCGGACTGTGTAACAAACACTTCCTCTGCTTGTCCGTCAAAACTCGAATTCCCACGGTTCCCCTCCTCCAACTATTTCTGATTCGTTGTCCCACAAACGCCCCCATGGGTTGCGTATGGAGACCGAAGGGGGCTGCGATAGCAGCGATAGTAGCGGCGAGTAGATCCATGCCTGGTTAGGTTACGGCTTTGCGCTAAAGTCAATTCAATATCGAGTTCCGTAATCGAACCGAAAGCTTTCAACGGATTGTTGGAGGATTGTGGGCGTTTTAAGCAGGAAAAGAACCGAGTTCTTCATTAAGCAACAAAGCGCAACCTACTACGATCATTTGAGACTACTCTTTTATTTTTGTACTGTTATGGGAATCGTAGAGCAATGGACATGATAGTACTCCGTAACTCCGGTATACGAGTATATCGCAAGGTCTTCCTTCCTTGAGCGATATGCTCGTATTCCCAACCTTGCTCCTTCACAATTAAGTGGGAAAGATTGCGCGATGGATGACTAGCGCTCAGAAAAGTGGTGATAAAGGGGGAAATTGGCGATGGATTAACCGGCTCCAGCTAGCTCCAAAACGGAGTAAGTTGGATGCAGATCTCGGTCTACCATGCACACACATATCATGAAACTGGAAAGCAGCGTTGCGTGGAGACGAGTGGGGTAAGGGACACCTTGCCTACGAGGCTACGAGAGCCTACGAGGTTACCTTGGGAAGCCCGGTTGGATCGTAGCGTCACTCAAATGGCTTCCTGCATACGGAGGACGGTAATGTGCATCAACAACCACCACTTGATGATCTTGACGAGGAGGCTCAAGCTATGGTCTCAGCGATAAGGACAAGTAATCCAAAACATACAAAGCACCAGAATCCGTGTCTTGAAACTGATGGGTGGTTGAAATGCATCCGAGAGGCAGAAAACCGTCAGCTTTCTGGACTCTTCATCCTTTCTCCAGCCCAGCACTCTATTTATAGTAATCATGACCAAATCATCCAGACCATGGGAATTCCTATCCGGACCAAAGCCAGCCTCCCATCCAATTTCCCAATGTGGTAGCGTATTGATATGCCCAAAACCTGATGGCCAGAACTCCATGAAAATAATACAGCCAGTGAGAGCCTCCCCAACGGTCCTATTTACGTCATCCAAACCGTTGCTGCAACAAGTGCAATCATGACCCAAAAGCCGGAAGCCTCCAAAAGTATCTGGACGCCCGAGGAACTGGAATCGGTTGGACTGGTGTCGCTCGTGCTGTCATCCGTTCCGTTTGGAAGTGTTCCGTTGAGTATGATCGTTTTGGTTCCGTTTACGTCTGCGATGTTGACCAGACTGCTGTTCAACGACGCGGCACTTCCATTCCCTAAGACGGAATCAAGGTAGGTCGAGTTGTCATTGTTATCGCATCCACATGCGTTGTATTGTTGACACAAACATGTTACCGGGAGGCTCTCGTTTGTCCCTGCTGGATGCGACGTGTTCGAGGCGTTGTGGTAGTTGTACGGGTGCGAGTAAGGATAGGCATAGGCTGCACCGAGCCATAACCCAGGTAACAGCCCTAAAGCTGCTCCACCAATGACATATGGCGCGATGCCACGAGGCGAACTTGAGCCAGCTCTATATGCTGATGTTGAGCCTCCACCATAATATCTACCACCACCGTATGATGGTGCCACTGATGACGAGGAGCTGCGAAATCGGTCAAACGTTTGACTCCCATATGCAAAACCGGAGAAGCTTACCTCGCTGTGCCTGTATTCCCGGAACCTCGACTTCCTGAAGATGAGCCTGCCGTAGACCCACCAGATGAGCCCGATGAGCCCGAAGATGTTGAACCGCCGCTACTACTTCTTCCTCCTCCCCCTCCTCCCCCTCCTCCCCCTCCACCTCCTCCACCTCCTCCACCACCGCCAGAACTTCCCCCGCCACCTCTCCTCTTCTCCCATTGGCTAGCCAGCGACTCATCGAACCTTTCAGCCAATGGCGCATCTACTGCCTCTTCTGCATCCGCTTCCCGGCCGGAGATACCATGATTTGGGGTTTGTATTGATAGCGAAGAGGCGACTGATGATCCTGCGAGCAGGATAGTAACTGATGACAAGAACCTCATAATAGTATTATGCTGCGCTTGTGAACGTATGCTCAGGACACAGATGTGGTTGGAGAAGAACGGTATGTGTATACACTCGTGAATGAAGTGAAAGAGGTGATAATTCGTGTTTGCCTCCCAAAATTGGTGATACCGCAAGCAGATTTGAAAATCATTATCTTCGTCATAGCACTGCTTTCAGAGGTAGGTAGGTTGTCGGCACGACTTTTGCCGGTACAGCCCGTAAGGCTGATCCTGGCCCATGACGGCTAGTCACATGTTTGACAATGCCACAACTCCGGCCCTAAAAATTCATTTGAGGTCGCAAGAGGCGATTCGCTTGAATAATCACTGTACGGTATGCAACATATGGTGTGCTCATTCATTCTTTGGTCCCGTTGCCTACCGATGCAAAGCCTTTAGATTACTTCGTTGTCGTGGCTGTGCTTTCCGTATATCCGTAAGGAATGAGGAATCCCTTCGGACCATTGCAATCGACAATTGCACCTCACTTTCTTCAATGCCTGGCCGAAAGACCGACGAGCTACTCAAAGCTTACAGCACATTCACTAGGGACTACCTTATACTTGAGAGCAAGGCTTGGCAGTATCCGACTCTTGTATAACTTAGTCTCTCGTTCTGTCGAGATCTTTCCAATTCTCATCTTTATGTTCGTCTCTCATCCACCGATATCTCATAAGTCCCTCACGCTGGCTCTGGATCTAATGTGCCGTTCGTTATGCGGAGGTAGTGGAAATTTCACCTGGGGGAAGATGACCAGGGCCTGATGCTCACAAGGTTGTTACGAATCGGCCAAAAAGTGAACACACTTATGAACAATTCTATTCAGGTATGCATATTTCAACAAAGACTTCTTTTTCTCTTGCAGAATTGCTCATCTACCTCACTATCAACTTAATCTTGATGTTGATCATCTGCTTCCGGCAATTCGCGGTTGAGGAACCAACTTTTTGGAGGAGACCGCTTGAAATTCCGAGGGTCTCGTATAATCATTGGAAACACCTCCATCTTATAAGCCATATGCTACGGAGTACTCGGTTTCATTCCAAATCGACTTTTGTCTAGGACGGTTTCACTCGCCTTTCAGAAGGGGCGAAGCGATTGCTAATTTCTTTTTTTAACGGACGACTGGGTAGACTCTGTAACCAACTCTACCGAGTCCTACTTTATCCCTTCGGTTGGGCAAAGTCTCAGAACAACCTACTCTGGAGACTCTGCCAAGCTCTGCTACTTCGCTGCCGCTTTCGCAGTTAGTTAGAGTATCCGACATCGTGGTTTCCCGATTCTTGACAACTTTCTACTGGGTAATTTATACATTATACGGCGTTGTATTTGTTCATGGCATTCGAAATTGGCAGATCCGCCTGACATGCTGCTCTCCTGTGCACTTCTGGACACAATAATCCATCACGCATCTTCCTATCTATCGACAATATACGAAGTTATACACTTCAACGCCCTTGGCAAGAATGAAAGATGACTTGGTGTCAAGTACGCCCTACTAACCTCTACTAGAACCAAAAACGGTCCAGAACGCTGGTTCCGTCCACACGTGGGTGCTCCCTGGTGTAAACTAGGGTGGTGCTTCTTACCGCTTGACCACGCGGTACGGAATACTTGGCAGAAAGTCATCCGTAAGACTTCTGCCCAACACAGGTGGGTTCATAGATAGGACTTACTCTACGGAGTATCCAATGAGACACGTGCCAAGGCTGACAGCGGGGTCCAGTGTTCGAAACTACCTTACCTTATCGGGAGGAGCCAGTGAGAATGAAGCTTAGATCACCCAAGACTTTCACCCCCACTTTGATTTAGTTCGATCAAAGGCCTTTCATGTATACAACACCCTACAGTACAACCCGAAGGTGCTTTGCATGCCGGGCGACTATGCGCCCTGAAGCAGGGCAATTAATGACCAATTACAAAGTACTTGTAGACGGGCTCTCCCACTTACTTTGCATCGTTTATCTCTCTCTCTCTTTGTATCTCCTCATTTCGCAGATCTGAGATAATTCTCCGTTGAATCGTAATATACAGCTGGCCATTGGGGCAGTCTTCACAGTTTACCGCATCTTTTCAGCACCCAATGCAGGTTGAAAAAAGTTTATTCAGCTGCGTTATGCTTTACTCTTGAATACCAAGTCAATTCCTCTGAAACAAACACTCAGATCTAAACTACCATTGAAGAAAATTCAACCGCTTAGCTTGTTAGGAATTGTCGGCAGCAAATTCGAAGTATATACACCCGTTCTACGTTCGACAATACTCTGGATCTATAGACCCCAAGTCTCCAAAGGCAAACACCAACTACCGCGACAATGCCTATCTTCATGAACCCGTTCCAGAAGCACGATGTCAGTGACTTTCCTGGCGTTTACGTGCCACTCGATCAATCTCGACGAGACGCTTCAGTCGTAGCGGACCATGACAAGAAGCTTGGAACATACTCCAACGATGCCGCTGCCCTGAAAAACGCCGAAACGGGCATGACCCCCAGCCATGAATTCAGTGCATACACCATTGAGGGCCTCAGAGCCGAAATTGATCTCGGTACGCTGTACAACTCGATCCTATGAAGAAGTCCCTGTAGACTAATCTACCAGACATTGCTGCTTCCGGCCATGACACGGCTTATGATCGTATGTGAAGTCAAATTCTTTGGGTCCCCTGATTCAGAGTGACTATCAGTTCATGTAGGACGTTTGTCTAATTGGGTACAGGCAAGTCAAAAGTAATCAACAAGGCCATCCAAGACATTGGGATGGGCCCATACCAATGGCAACTTTTCGTGCTCTGCGGATTCGGATGGCTTGCAGACAAGTAAGTACACCTTGGTCAGGGCATGGTGATGTAAGAAGGTTGATTTGGCTAACCGCCTGAACTTCCAGCATGTGGCTTCAGGTAGGCCTCGAAACCCAACATTCCTGTCCTCAAAATGCTAATGATAAGTTCAGGCCGTTGCGCTTACATTGCCAAGCTTAACCCTGGAATTCGGCCCCAGTGTTATTCAAGTCCGGTACACAACGTCCTCTCTGTTCATCGGGCTTTGCCTTGGAGCTTCCTTCTGGGGAATCGGATCCGACATATTTGGTCGACGTCTTGCTTTTAACACGACATTGTTTATCGCTGGTGTGTTCGGTCTTGCTGTTGGGGGTGGCCCCAACTGGATTGGAACCTGTGGGCTCTACGCAGCATTAGGTGTCGGAGTAGGGGGAAAGTATGATTGACAATACTAATATCCGAGTGTGCTTTGCTGAGATATTTGATAGTCTCCCAGTAGACGGGGCACTGTTCCTGGAATTCCTACCTTCCGCATCCGGGGGACTGTTGACCCTTCTTTCGGTCTGGTGGCCTGTGGGACAATTGATTGGCTCGCTCAGTAGGTTGCCCGTTTGGTTAAAAACGTTAGGTATCTAATCCGTTGTAGTCGCCTGGGGTTTCATCCCAAACTACACCTGTGACCCGACTCTCCTGTCTTGTAACGTTTCTCTTCCGGGTCAGCCGTGCTGCCACAGTGCGGACAATAAGGGATGGAGGTACCTTATTCTTACCATTGGCGCGATAACGTTCATGATGTTCATTGCTCGCTTCTTCTTGTTTCACCTTTTCGAATCTCCCAAATTTCTGCTCTCTAGGGGTCGTCAGGCAGAGGCTGTGGCTACCGTGCACGGCATTGCTTACAAAAACAAGCGCACCACGTGGTTGACAGAGGAGATCCTAAATGAGATAGGCGGAACTGTCGTAACGGCTGGAGACCTCAAGCTTTCTTACGCTGAAGTCGTCAAAAGATTCTTTAGCAAATTCTCTGGTGATCGGATTGCGCCTTTGTTTGCAACCAGGAGATTGGGACTTATGAGTACGTACCGTTTCCTCCTATCTTGGCCCTCATAGGTTTGCGGGACTTGAAAATCCTGTCTTTCCGTCTGCCACCCTCCGAAGGCCAAAAAAAGCTGACATTGTGTAAAGCATGCCTCATCTGGTTCTGTTGGGCCACTATTGGCATGGGATATCCTCTTTTCAATGCTTTCCTTCCGCAGTATCTCCAGAATGCTGGGAAACACCAGGCACCAACACCTACCAGCATAGTCTATCGTAACTACGCCATCACATCGATCGTTGGCGTACCAGGATCATTCGTCGGCTACTATACTGTCGATATCAAGTATATCGGCCGCAAGTACACGATAGCTATCTCAACGTTGCTGACTGGGATCATTTTGTTTCTGTTCACTTCGAGCTCCAACCCCCCGTTCCAGCTTGCCATGACCTGTCTCGAAGCGTTCTTCCAAAAGTAAGTGTATCTAGAATTTAATTCTCCCTGACCTGAACGAGGTTTCGCTGTTTGAAGTCTTCTTCTGAAGTCAAAACTACGAAGATGTTCCCCATTTCTTATGCTTCTGTCTTGAAAGAAAGCTGCTAATAGGAATTCTTGTAGCATCATGTACGGGGTTCTTTATGCATACACGCCAGAAGTTTTCCCTGCGCCCAATCGAGGAACAGGAACCGGAATAGCTTCAATGTTGAACCGAATCTGCGGTCTCATGGCGCCCATTGTTGCAATCCACGCCGGATCAATCAATCCCAACGCTCCTGTATGGGCTGCAGGCTCTTTAATTCTGGCTGCGTCCGTGGCCATGTGCCTGTTCCCAATCGAGACACGGGGGAAGCAGAGCCTTTGAGGATCAGGTCGGTTGGACAGACGGAGCGCCACGGCCGTTAGTACCATTCAAAACGAGTGGCTTAACCCTAAATCGGCCAGCGTTTTGGCGAGCACGTTGAACTTATCACCAAAACGTTCATACACTGAGCAAAGCTGGCCAGTCGAAGACCTTCAGAAGGGATTGGTCATCAGAACTACAGTAAACCAGATTCTGTCCCATTGTTTGATACCGCTTCGCTCATGCACTGCAAACATTACTTAAGATGAACATTAGACAGTAACAACCAACTCTTGTTTTCATTTTTTTAAGGAAGCATTTTGTCGGGATACCTTGCGTCGAAACCTTAACCATAGCAAGTCCAATCCTCGGAATTAATTCCCTCCGTATTTCTAATTGTGGTAGGCCTTCCACTGAAGAGTTGCTCTGCTGGGCTTTCCCGCTCGATCTTATGCCTTCCTGCTGTTAAGAGTTTTCCATCTGGAAATGTTTCACCGAGGAATCGACCGTTCTCGAACTTCTCTGCCTGGGTTGTCGTCTAAGGTGTTTGAAGTTCTGGCAATACCAACACTTCATTATGCCTTCCTACGATTACAATATTTTTCACCTGGAAATCTACCCCTTGGTAGGAGCCTTATGTCTTGACTTCTTCTGCCTGGGTCGTTTTCCAAGGTGTTTTGAGTTCTTCTAATGGGCGTTGCTTATATCTTGATTCTGTCAAGACATATGATCCAATATGGAAATTTAGTCTCGGCAGCGCAGATCTAAAGCTTGGTCCCTCCATCCTGCGGTACTGAAATAACCACCTTGCCCCAAGTCGCCCTACTACCTAGCAAACCCAGCGCCTCTCCTACCCTTTCCAAGCCAACAAACTCCTTATCCGAATAAACAGTCCCTCTGAAATTTCCCTGCTTCATCAATTCAAACAAACCATCCCAGACCTCTCCGACCACTTCTGGTTGCTCTTTGGCATACATGCCCCAATGCACACCTACCAAACTCACATTCTTCAACAATACCCTGTTCATCGCTACTTTTTCAATACTCCCAGCCGCGAATCCAACAACTACAATTCTCCCGTTCCAAGCCGTACACTTTAAACTCGTGTTCACCATGCCAACAGGATCGAAAACGATATCCACTCCCTTCCCCTTGGGTGTAATTTTCTTCACCTCCTCCTCCCAGCCTTTCTGGTTATAGTCGATCCCGTAATCAGCACCATAACTCTTCGCAACCTCCAACTTCCTCGCCGAACCCGCTGTCGCTATGACTATCGCCCCAAAAGCTTTCGCAACCTGAACAGCTGCCAATCCAACCCCGCCGGCAGCAGCATGGACCAAAACATAATCTCCCTTCTTAACCCCCGACCTCGTTACGAGTGCAGCATAGCTCGTCGGCGCGGTTACCATCAACCCCGCCGCATCGACAAAGCCCCATCCCGGCGGCACAGGCCTCAATGATTCTTCCCTCGCACAGACTTGTGTCGCATAACCTCCCTGCGCTGCACCAAAGACCCTATCGCCGACCTTGTATTTGGAGACAGCACTGGCGGAAGGTGTGGAAAGAATGACGCCTGAGAACTCGGAGCCGGATATCCAGGGGAGAGGGGGTTGATGTTGGTATTTACCGCGGATTTGGAGGAGATCGAAGAAGTTGGTTGCAGTGGCGTGGATGGCGATGAGGTACTCGTTTGGAGAGGGCTTGGGAGATGGGAGGGTGGAGACGGTGAGTTCTTGCGGACCCTGGGGTGAGGGTTACATGTGGGGTTTGGAAATGTGAAGCTGGGGGAGCTTTACCTTGAGGTATTCTTTTACTTGTATGCCACGCATATTGTAGGATTTGGATACCGAACGACAGCTTCTGAGTGATTGAATACTGGAGAGAGGAACGACGAGAGCGAATTGAAACTCCTGCGATGTATGATAGCTGTCAAATGTATTCTACTCACCTCCATGTGTAATCCCTAAACAGAGATAAAGCCGTTGTACCGAGGCATCTCTCTATCAGCACGTGACCCCTATCGATGATATGATAGCTCCGAAGTCGCGTATCGAGACCTAGGATACCAATGATGGACCAGCTTCCAGCAGAGCTTACTCTTCACATTATTACTTGTAAGTCGTTGATGCGCATGGAAGTGATTGCCCAAACTAACGGTGGAGCAGTTCTCGAAGCCCACGACATCTGCCACCTCCAACTTGTCTCGAGAAGTCTTTTTAAAACCACTCGTGATAACGAGCTATGGAAGATTCTTTGCCTGACAAATTCCCACTCAGAAGCGGCACGAAAGCGACGTGAATTTCTGACCGGTGCTCCATTACTCGCTCAGGAACCTCGCGTTTATGAGCTTCAGAGAAGAGCAGCAGCGCTCGCTCGAGGGGCTGCAAGTGCTGGCGAGCCGGAAAGAGACCATACCGATAATAAAGAACCGCAGCTTGGAGATGATCCGCCGAAGGCCATCTCGGAGCGGGCGCGAGCCCTGGCGAATTGGGATCCCTCGTATCCGTCGGAGAACGTGGACTGGTACGGCGAATACATTGCGAGACACGCACCCCTATCTATGAGTTGGCTCAAGCAGCCTGTGGACGAGCTCCATGGATCACAAGACAAGCGAGAGATTCGAGGCTTGGGTATGTTAAGAGATGGTATCGACGGCAAAATTCTTGCACCATTAGACGATGGGAGTGTATGCCTTTGGAACATTGGCCGCGACAACGAAGCCCCCGGCACCAAAAGAGGTGGCATCATAAGCCGCAGCAGGCCAGGTCTCCTGTCTGTCAATGGTCCACAGGGAACTCACGAATCTCCTTCGAAAGCTAAGATGACAAGCACAGGCGTAGTTGAATGCGTAAGCGTCGACGCTGTCCGGAACAAAGCTTACTTCGCCGTCCAATCCTCTCTAAATGAAGTCGACCTCTCCACCTTCCAAGTAACCGCCCATTCCCGCTACCCCTTCTCCATATCCGCTCTCTCTTCGTCCTCATACCCCGACCCCCTGACCATCGGCACAACCCTCTCCCTCCACCTCCACGACCCTCGTCTCTCTACCCAAATTCTCCCTTGCAACACCACGCGCCTCGATCCCCCTAAAGAACCCAACGATTTCCACCGCCTGCTCTCCGGCGACCCTCCTCCTCCCTACGCCCCTTTGTTCCACCCCAATCCCCTCTCCATCCTTCACCTCCCCTCTCACGCCATTCACGTCGCCGGCCGCTTTCCCTCAATCCTAACCTACGACCGCCGCTCTTTCCCGACCCTCCAACGTACCATTCACTCCGGCGCCCGCCTCTGCAGTCTCGCTTCCCTTCCAACGCCCGACGCTCCGACATTAGTCGCCGCAGGCGAATACAACGGCAAAGGAAGCCTGGAACTCTACCCCACGTCCTCTCCCGCAACAGACACCGAACCAACGCGAAACCGCACCTCAGCTTCCCGCTCGAAGCTCCTCAGCGCCACCCCTCACGGCTCCCGCCTACTCTTCTCCGACAGCGACGGCGCGCTCAAATGGGTCGAGCGTGACGGCAGAACCCTCGTCCGCCGCTGGAACATAAACCCCTCCAATCCCTCAAACACCCAACCCGCCGCTGGCATTTTCACTACCTGCCCCGACGCCAGCGATGTTGCTCGCAAAATCATGCCCATCGATAGCGGCGGCTGGCCCAACAGGGAAGAAATCGCCATCTGGACGGGCGAGCGGGTGGGGATTGTGGGGTTTAGGGCGAAGGCGAGGTTTGAGTGGGTGGAGAAGGGGGACGGGGAAGAAGGGGAAGGGGAAGTTTGGGCGCGGAGGATGAGGAGGGCGTTGGAGAGGGAGGCGGGGGAGGTGAGGTGGGTTAGGGGGTTGGGTGCTGGGTTTGAGTGATGGTTTGAGGGGGGTAAAGGGGTGGCAACGCGGAGATCTGAGGAAAGAGCATGAAGGCCATTTAAGGTAGTCGGAGTCTTTAAACAGGCCACTCCACCGCCCCTCCAATTCGCATCGCTTGCCCCATTCAAACCCCCATCAAAACCCCCCTACATCTCTTTTCAGACCCCCCTCATTCCACACCCCACCCCTACTCTTTTCTGTCCCGCTCAGCCGGCAAAGTACGATAATCCTTGAAGAAATAGAAGCTCTGTTGAATTGCCGTTGGTGAGTACAACAAACTACTCCACCCACCCCCCTTCAAAACCCCCCCTCACTTCACGCTCTCCACCACACTTCCCCTCGACCCAAAAAAAAAACTTCAGCCGCACAACCATGGAAGTTTCTTTTGGGAAGCAGAAGGTTTCGGGAGATGGCGTGGTGTGGACGTGCTGGAGTGGGGTGGTGGTGTGGGTTTTGGGGGCGGGCGGGTTATGGGATGATGGGGTGGGAAGGAGTAAGAGAGATAAGGGTGAGAGACAAGGGTGAGAGGGGAGAGAGGAGAGAGGAGGAGAGAAACCAGGGTATCACACCGTCGTATTTTCCAAGGCCAGCATATCCCAACCCCACACCCCGCCACCCTCCCCCCTTTTCGTAACGTAATCTTTTCTAAACCTTTCTAACGTACCCTACCCTACCCTACCCTACCCTAATCTAATCTAATCTAATCTACCCTACCCTATCCCATCTGGTCCATCTCTCCTATCTCCATTCTTCTGCAATGTGCAGCGGTTGGGGATACCAGCGAAGAGCTGCTCTGGCTTTTGACACGAGGGCAAGGTTGAGGGTTTGAGAGTGCGTGATGAGAAGGTTTGTTGGGTGATGAAGGGGGTTGGGGGAGTGTTGGTTGAACGGGGCTTTTTTGGTTGGTTGGTTGCAGAAGATCGATCTGTTCCGTTTGGTTGTTTCGATTGTTCATTGACAATTCTTCACTTCTTTTCTCACTCCACCCCCACGCTTTTTACTATATACAGTTTCCTCCTTCACAATATCTCGAACCATACCCCACCAGTCACCCACCCACCCACTTCCCCCCTCCACCCCTACTTTTCCCCCTAATCCACCCAACCATTTCGCGCGCACTCAATTACCTCCTCTTTTCATTTCCTATCTGACACAGCAACACCCCCTCCCCCACTTTCTCCGTCTTCAACCACCACATCAATCACACCCTCACCGGCATCTTCGTCTTCGATCGCTTCATCCGGTATGTTATTGCCTTCCTCCGCCTCATCCTCGGAAAGTGTAAACCTCCCATACATGCTCGCAAGACTGCTTCTCCGCGACCGAAAGGAAGAGACAGAGGCGGACGAGGATACTGGTGAGGGGGCTTGGTCGATAATTGAGGAGGCGGTGGTGGTGGGGAGGTGGGTGGGGGCCGGGGTGGTTGAGTGGGTCCGTAGATTAAGGGACGAGGCGGAAGGTGGGTGGTTGTTAAGGTCTTCTTCGGAGACCGAGGGGGAGTGGGGGTTGCCGGTGGAGCAGGAGGAGATGGTCGAATGAGGGGGGTGTTGGCTGCTGCTGCTGTTTGATGCAACGACGTTGGAGGTATGGGAAGCAGAAACCGGGTCCGCGTCAGTTTCTCTCGCTTCCGCTCTCGAACCTATTATTTTCCTGGCAGCTTTCCCGAGAGTGGCACGGGCACGGTGTGCCGCCTTTTGAGCAGCGTGTCGGGGCCGCTTGGGATTTGGCAACTGCTTTTCGTTGGGATATTCGGAACGGGAGCGCTTGGGCGCCATGTATATGGGAGAGATAGACGGTAAATAGTACCTACGTACTAACTTGTGGAGGAATGCTAAGATGGGTAGGGAGAGCGGCAGAGGTTTCGTCCCGCGAGTGGAATCGATTTGGCGATGCAGAAAAGTGCTCAATGGTGCTTGGACGATGTTGAGGAGGACGAGGGTGCTGGTGGAAATCTGACCAGCAGACTGACTTGAAGCTCGGGGGACGGCAAAAAGGAGTGGGTAGATTGAGATAGTAGAGAGTTGAGCGAGGTCGATAGATAGGAAAGTACGATGTTGAAAATTAGATTATAAAGATAGATCCCAACCTGCAGGATAGGCTTGAATGAAAGCAGCGGACTGAATAGCAAAAGAGTATTATTTGAGTATACACCGTCCTTTCGCCGGTGGGAGGAGCACAGTATATACTGCACCGATGTGTTCTTCAAGATTGAAAATTGGTCGTGCTCTGAAACAACTCTTTCTACTAGGTTTAAGGTAAGACTGAATGTTTTTGAACCAACTTCTTTTAGTTCATCGTAGAAGTTTGCTACGCAGTTGATGTTTCTGCTAGAGTTGTTTAGGGAAGGGAGTAGGTGCATTGAGAGCACTCTTTGGAAAAATAGGCATCTGCGTCGACACTAAGGAGAATATGTAGTATGAATATCGCCTTTTCATATGTCTAACTCAACGCGTTGTTCGGTGGTTCCTTTTCCAGGGTCCAAATACAGGTGTGCAGGCTGCCGAGAGAGGTGTTTATGGGTTGAGACTTTTGCGTGGGGTTCTAGAAATATTTAGTACGGTCCCCAATGAAAGCATAGAGTGTGGCGAGCCTGAGTCTGTCTATGTCTCGCTGGTGGAATTTGCTTTGTTGACCTTAAAATGTGCACGGACGAGGCTTCTGCTCTGATTATCTTCCACTAAATCTGAATCCTTTTAAACAAGGTCTACAAGGGACGACCAGATGGACCACACTCACTAACTGGGTCCAAACATTTTTGTGTTCGCGTTCGTGATATTCTTTGTTTAAGAGATTTATCTCGGAAGTAGGGAATGTGTGCCCTGTCACAGAAGACACAGCGTAGGAGATTTATTTCTCGGTACACCGTTCAGGTTCTCTGTCCAAATATAAGAGGCGCAATCCTCCCCAAGATGCCGAGTAGCAGACATAACTGTTCCTTCTCAACTCCAAATTTCCTCGTCTCCTTTGACCTGCTTCATATCAATAAAACATACATTGAACCACACGAAGATCAGCATGCCAAAAACTATGACAAGACATTCTTCCGAAGGATGGACATTAACGCACTGTGGACAAGGTCGCGGCAGCGAGCAGCCAATTTCCAGGTCCGAGAAGGCCTTTCTCGATGTAGCTTACTATTCCAGCGATCCAGTAGAGAATTGTGGCGGTGAATGGTTAAGCTGCCCAAGCCGGCACGCCAATGATTGCATGCTATCTCCAAGTTATCATTGCCATTTATTTCTTGGTGATGCCAGACGGATTTGCTCTGGTCGGTGTTATCTTAGAGAGTTTTCCCATGACAACAATGACCCGGAAATAGAGATGATCAAGCTAGTCGCTTCCCCCACGACCCTCAAGCCATCCAATACAAAGCTTTGAAGGAATGGCGGGAGCTATGCGAAGACCTTCCAGAGATGGGTACATTCAATACGACGGACTTTAAATCCTACTTTGATCTCTTCGATGATTATCTCCTCGTTGACGCACTGAAAGACTATACGGAGATCAAATAGGTCGATGAGGTGGACGGACATGAAGATTGGGAGAGTGCCACCTCTATCTTGGATTATCCAAAGCCTCATGTACTAATCGAGATCGTGAGGCCTGGAGAAGAAATGGACGAGAGTGTCCTGATATCGGTCCACGAAATGCTGCACGCCTTCTTCATGCTTTCTAGGAGTCGCTTTTGTTGTTCAGCTAGTCCTGACGGAGTTACGGGGCATGGGCTATTATATCTGGGGGTTAGGACAGGCTATGGAAAAGGAATTGAATCAGACCTTCAACGAGTGGGACGAGAGGGACCTGGATGTCCGATATCGAAGAGAATCTTTCAATTCTGAGTTGAAGAGACTTCAAGAGCTTGAAAAATCGGACGAAAGCTGGTGCAGCGGAATTTGGGTAATGCATCAATTTAAATCTAAGAGACGGAGAGGTCGGGGAAATGGATGATGAACACCACATCTCTGGACCAAACATGTATCGTTCCTTGAAATCGAATCTATAGTAATCAAGGAGCACCCTTTCGGTCTGTCTGTTGCTTTAGACGTGAGTCGAGTTTGGCGCCTTTGATGAGCTAATTGATGCTGATACTTTTGTGGAAGATGCTGCGATTAACGTTGGTAACTGCTGAAGAACACTGTAATGAAGAAGCTTGACACGCTATCCCTTTCCGGTAGCACAGTAAATATCTATCTCAACAAATCTTCCGAGGTTTCAATTACTTTTCAATTGATTCTTGAATCCATCGGGAACAGCAGACCAGTCACTGCGAATCGCGGGGATAGTCACTTTCTTCGTCATAAGCACAGTTAAAACAAGCTTCCGTCACACTGATTTTAATGAGATTGATAATTAATCAATCTTCGTTGTCGTGTAAATGTAAACTGAGAAACATATTAATTTTCTCAGAAACAATCGATTACTGCTAACACTCTTTATTTAATTACTACTAACTTTCTGAGTGCTATTCAGTTTCTTTACTGTTTATTTACAATCTTACTATCAACGAAGTGTAACGTCGCAAGCACCCTGTGTGAGGAACCGATGTGCTGAGGCACCTACGGAGTAGATAATTGTACGAGAACCAATCAGCTTCTTGATTGATGCCTGCAGCTTTCCTTGCTGACCCTCTCGGTATATCGTAGCTGACAGAAAAGACACTTGTCCATCGTTCGGAGAAAGCCGTGTGTGATCTTGAGTGGAACCACAAGTGAACATGCAAGAGCATCTCAACCACCTCTGGTGCAACCCATCGTCAACCAATCTTAAGGCTGCAGACATGCGCGGGATGCTTCGAGTCCAAGCAAATGTTCAACCCGCCAGTATCCAGCAAATGAACCATAGGTTGAAACACGCAGAAGTCACATCCCAACCTTCAGCCGCACAGCACAGCCTTGCAGATCTCGCGAGAGAAGTCCAAAATTGATTCGAACCCATCGGATTGTTCCTTTTGATTGTTATGGCTGACCCTTTTCCAAACCACTGCGTATTGCTTCTTCTTCTAACCTCGATCCTCTCACACGTCGCTGCGATCTGCTTCCGCAAAAATGGAACAGACAGAAATGGACCGCCGGGGAGTGGAACTTACAAGCCTGGCAATCCATACAGCGAGCATAGTATGTGCTGCTCCGATGCAGATCATTACCGAACCGATGGTCTATGTACAAACTCTGACGGGTCACTTCTATGGCGAGAGAGCTGTACCGATCAGACGTGGACAAGTTCAAGCTGCGTCAATCTTTGCGTCAGTGGCATAGGTGAGCCTTACGCACTGCTCATTGCTTGTCTTGGATTCGGAAAGAAAAAGCTGCTGATTGCGAGTCACACTACTACTTAGCAAGCAGTCAAACCATTGGCCTATGGGGCGAGCAAATGGCCGACAACGACGTGACTGTCACGCAATGCTCCGATGGAAGTTACTGCTGCGGTAGTAACGCCAATCCTTGTTGCTCAGCGAATCAGGGGGTCTGGTTGGTAAATGGTACGACGACAAATGTAAACCCATACGTCACTTCTTCGAGCACCGCTTCGGTCTCTGCGCTATCGCCCAGCTTTACGCCGACCTTCTTGATGAAAGCAGCCGGTGGCTCAACTTCCTCTGCCCCATCGGTCTTGACAACGACAGCAGCGGGTATCTCGCCTTCCCCTGCGTCCAGTTCTACTGCGACCCCATTACCTTCCTCCACCACGACAAATAACCCGACCTCAACTCCCACACCACCCCCGACTCCTTCCCATACGAGCACCATAGTCGGCGGCGTCGTAGGCGGCACCGCCGGTCTAATCCTCATCGTAGCGGCAATCTGGTACCTTGCAAGACGTAAAGACCTTCGCAGCAGGAACCCCAAAACATCCCCGGCAGCGTCGTATGAGAAGAGCTATACTGAGCTCGCCGTGGAGACTAGAGATGGGAATATCATGCCTACTTTAGCGTCACCTGTGGAGTTGGCGGTGAGAAGGAATGCGCTGTATGGGGGTGAATTGGAATGACGCATGAGGGGTGCAAGTACTCGGGACAGGTTTTGATGAGTGCAAAGGAGCAAACATTTTGACGAAGAAAGCAAAGTAGGTAGTAATAGAATTTCAACAATATTTCAATATTAAAGTCTAGAAAATATATCAGTAACAGACAACGACTTGTGTCCTTCGTTAAGTCAGCAATACAACCACATGTACTTTAACATTAAACGTTCAGAGCCAATGAGAGAAAGAAACCAAAAAAAGCAAAATTTCAGCAAAACAGATCTCATCTTCATGAAAAGATTTAAAAAGACGGAGTGACCTTCTCTTATAACAACACAATCACAAACTCGAATAAAATCGCACAACTTCTGTCGCAGGAAGAAATAAACAACGGAAAAAGCCCAAAAAAAAACAATCAATTCCGCCTCTTTATCTTTGATCTGTCACTCAGGCAGGCTCATATCTGTTCGGATGTAATCTAGCGATCGACTGTTCTTCTACTGACTTTCGATAGCTGCTAGTGACCATCTGCGGACGAAGAAAGGTGTTGGAAATAGGGGAGATGGTAATCTCCGCCTTCATAGGGCTGGTAGGGCTGGGGCCCGCCAGTTGAGTTTTCACCTTCCACCTCCCAGATAGCCTCCTAACAACAACAACCAAAATGTCAATGTGGCCCCATATGACCTCGTATTCCAACAAAAGGATGGAGGAGACTTGTGTAAGAACGCTCTGCTCTCGCGGGAAGAGTTATCGCAGATAAGGCACGCGGGTTTTAGCTATCAGATTTTCCAAGTCTGAAGCTCGTTCTCGTTTCAGGCAAGTCGTAAATAGTTTCCTCTTCCATCACATCACGTCCTTTGGCCTCCTCCCTTCCACAAACCGCTCTACGCCCCAATCCGTTTTCTCTGTTTTCTCCGGATTCTCAGGCGTCTGCGGCTCCGAAATTTTTTAGAACGCTCAGCCCTATAGTCGATTCCTGGGCTCTGATTGGTCAAAAGCCTTAGTAATATAGATATAAGCTGTCTTATTGGCTGTCAAGTAGAAACATGTGACGTCCGCATGACCGGAAACATCTGACCTGACCTGACTGTCATATGACGAACGTGATCCCTAATTTTGGCTGTTGCTGTTTGAAAACTCTACTAGCGGACCCCAGCCCTATCAGCCCTATGAAGGCGGAGATTACCATCTCCCCTACGGAGTATTTCCAACATACCATTGACGCAATCGCTTAACCGTTGATTCAGTCGCCTGACCACGGCCAAAATTGGGTTAAAAAAAGATTAACTCAACTCAATTGAACCAAGTCAAACTCTGAATTTATTATAATGATTACTTAATTAATTATTCGACTGTTGAATGAGAGATGCTCAATCAATAATTTTCAGTTAAGCTGAATCAATTACGATAGCACAATTAATATATGTTAACTATAGTTCATCGTGAATTAGTCATCATGCTTCTCGCTCGTTTGGTCTTACAACGAGACTGACATTCCCCTTAGTCGAGTAAAGTCCTTCAAAAAGTCATATGCGGTGGTGTATAGGAGAAGGAACGTACATAAGCAATTCATTGTTCGCGCGCTAAGTTTGCCTGGTCGAACCGCGAGGCTTTCACATATGCAAGGCTCCAAAAACGTACAATCCTCCAGCTTACCTTGGCGAGCTCATGGCCTATCAGCCTGATGTGCAGTCAAGGTTGTACCCACCCTGGCTGTCTTCCTTTGGATCATGCATGACCTGCATGTAGGTACTTGGCCCTAGTCGCCAGCCAACCATACCGATTCGGCAGCTGTCGCAGCCTACTCTAATAGAGATTCAATAAAGCCTCACTCTGCCTATCACTTTCTCATTTCCTGTTTAAACCAGATCTCCAATCGCACACCCATCGCTGTATGCTATTTCGAACTCGCCATGTCTTCCGAAAGCCTTCCAACGATTCTCATAATCCCGGGGGCGTTCCACCCGCCATCCTGCTTCGACGCCTTCGTCCCGCACCTTCAAAAGGAAGGATACTCCACCATTGTTGTCCCTCTTCCCAGCTCCAACCCATCTTCCCCCTCGACCGCTAGTTGTTCTCTGGATGCAGATTCAATACGCGAGAATTTCCTCATCCCGCTGATTGAAGAGAAACATGAAGATGTCGTCCTTTTTGCGCATTCTTACGGTGGAATTCCTGGCGGCGCTGCTTCCAAGGGTTTTGGAAAAGTTACGCGCATGTCGCAGGGAAAGCGTGGCGGCATCATAGGGTTGATATACCTCAATGGGAATATTAACAAGAATGGAGAGTCTCTCTTGGACACGGTGGGAGGCCAATACCCGCCATTTATTAAAACAGATACTGTAAGTGTGTCGTCTTCTCTGCAACAGCAATGGCAGGAACACTACTGGGCTAGATATAAAAATGTTGGGAGGCCAGCGCTGACCTAAACCATAGCCTTTATCTGGCCTTGCAATGATTGAGCCTGCAATCCCTACTCTCTACGCTGACGTTGCGGAACCGCTTGCCTCTGCGCTCGCGGGAAGTATGCTACCACACTCTTTGCTCGCTTTCACTTCTCCTACGACTGCGCCTGCTTGGGCGGAATCTGCTTTCGAAGGGCGAAGGGCATACATTCGATGCACGGAAGATTCGTGTCTCCCTTTCGACCTGCAAAATGCATGGCTTGAAAGCTGTGGAGTAGAATGGGCTATTCGAGATTTGGAGGCATCGCATAGTGCTTATATCAGTCAACCGGAAGCCGTTGCTGGCTTAGTTTCAACGTTTGCAAGGCAATGGGCTGCTCCCGAGAGGGACATGTAAAGGCTGAAGGGGGGTTCAATGTAAGCCTACATTTGTAAGCATTCCTAGACCGTGGTCCAGAACTCGATCTGACGTTATGCCTTTAACAAAACACTGGAAGCAATGGAATTGACAATTTTTCTAATCCTAAACTCGACCTGCATTTGGGCCATGCATATTTGAATTCTTTTTTCGGACCGTTCAGCCGTAGGCAAACCCTTAGGGCTTTCCCGTTAGGAAACCCTATCCAATCCCGACACACCCGTAACACCAGGCCTCGTAGGGTCAATCGTCAGATACTAAGATCCACAGATCGTCCACTGCGTCGGCAAGTGTTGAGCCTATGTCAGGCTAATAATCCATCGTCCAGAGCGGTTTTTTTTATGAGTACTAGGAATAGGTTTTTATTGGGCATATATTGAAAACCAACATATGTCTGTTGAACGATAAGTGAAGTCAGAATATCATCAGTTTCTTCTCTGCGTCAAAAGATGCTAAAACGTATTGATCTGACATATAAGATATAAAAGCATTCTTTCCACTCTTTCGTAATTGATCATCAATCTACAGATAAAGTCTCGATTTTTTTTCAAAGATCATTGTTGGACGAGATCCGATTCGACGAGAGTTTTTGAACTTCTGCACCCAAAGCGACACGGTAAATCTAAGAGCTTGAAGCTGATTCTTCTACTTTACAGCAGTGTAACACCGTCACCCCCAAGCTCGAAGTTTTAGACCACCTGAGCATGATCTTTCCGTGAAACTGGCTTCAGAGCGACTAGTAGCCGGCATGGGATCGAGTGCCGTACAGTGATACTCTTGGATTTGAATCCCGGTAGATGTTGATAGGTTATTCTCTGATGTGCCATTGGTCCTGCGTTGACTCTATCGAGTAGGTCTTGAGATCCTACATCTCGGTCTCTGGCTTTATCATAGATTATCTTTCCCTCTTTTATAAAGCCAATTTACGAGAGCACTCTCTTTGCGATTTCGATATTTACACATATGACATTGCTGATCTTCCTTACCAGCTAGAGTTGGTCGGACTAGAGCATGCAAATCTAAGGCTGATCCTTCTTATCGTGTGGTTGCTGTACACAGCTTTGATGTTGATCAGTCAATCCAAGTTCTAGATCTTCCTAGAAGTAGTCATGCAGATGAGCTGCTTACGATCCTTTGAAACTGAAACCACCTCTACCTGTCACGTGGCGACTCCCTGCTCTCTTTAGTCAACTTTTGCCTAAAATTAGCAACCTGTAACCCGCTGGATCTGCACCTTCGCCAACATCTTCCAGATACTCCTTTCAGCCTCTCTTCCCTTCTATGTTGCTTCGAAGCCAGAAACGCGGGCGGGCTGACCATGCAGCAGCACCTCGCACATTGAGCCGCACATTGGACACTGTTTCTGCGTTATTTCCGTCAGACAAGTTAAACCCCGGCCGTCCAAACCACCACGGTTTACGGACCAGTAAGTGAGCTCCGGAGATTTGAACTTGCCTTGACCCTTCGGTACTGCGAAGAGGTATGATGACTATGGAAGTTGGAAAGTGAGCCAGGCTCAAAAATTGGGAAAGCATCTGGGACAGCCAAATAGATTTATGGGCCCGAACATCCCTTGGACCCCGTCATATCGACCGAGTCAGCTTAATCTAGAATTTTGCTTTCTGTTGATACTGAGTCACCCAGTACTGAGATGCGCTGCTGTGTGTTCGGAATGAGCTTTGACTTCTTGAGGCTTTCTCTCTGTCAACAGTCAGACAAGCGTTAGTTCTTGATCTTCGGCGGTATTGAAGCCCTTTATGATCTGCCTATCCATGATCCTGCCAACACCGAGTCGCCGAAAAGTTTCACCACCTTGTGCTTCAAGGAAGAGAACATCATATACGTCGTGATACATGTTCAACTTTGTACTCCTAGACCTTCCACCAGGGGCGACCTTCTTCCGTGTCGAAACATGAAGAACAAGCGCGCTGAAACCATCGTAACTGTTGAAATGGTTGATTAGGTGTGAGTTCTCGAACAGTGCCCAGCCGCCTATGATCTCTGGTGTAGACGGTGAGCAGACGAAGCGCCAATCGCCAGCTCTTTGGCAATCCATATTATCCTTCCAGAGTTTGTAGTCCTCTGGAAGCTCAACACCCGTCTCCCGAGCAAGAGTTTCCACTGTGCCGTAGTCCAAATCTTTTCTGAACCTTGGCTCGTTCTCGACGCGATTGCTATTGTTGTCAATGAGGACGAGTTGCGTACGTCCCTTCACTATGAGTGAGTTACCTGGGGTCATCAAATCACTCATTCCCTGTTCTGACACTCGCTCGTCGAGGTCAGTCATAGTGTCCGAAGACCCTTGCGTTTTCAGCTTTGGCCAATGGCTCAGCTTTGAGACAGGATGGACACCAGAAAGATCGACGAGAGCCACGAATTCGAGCTCCTTCATGGATTTGGCGGCTCGCTGCAGCCACTTGACCTCTCCCAGTTGCGCTGCCCACGACCATGATGGTGCGCCGCAGTTGCACACCTTCTGCTCCTGGTCCGTGGTCTGCCAGAGCAGGCCGTGGTGCAGATCCTCTATCCAAAAGCCGGAGACATACTTAAGGGATACCAGTTTCGGCGCTTTGTTATTGGCCTTGATGACTTCTCGGAACTCCTGGGCGATACCGGACAGTGCGATGATGTGATCCTTTTCCGGTCTTGTGAGGTTGGTTTTGGAATATGATTCGACAAGTCTATACCAATGATCGAATCCAGAAGATCTGAATTGCGTCCTTAACGCAAAGTCAGGCTCATGCGTTCCGGTCACCCTCTGCTGCCGCTCACTTCTAGTAGTTTCAGCTTGGCATTCAAAGAACAATTCTCGAGGAGTGTAGTAAATGATCCTGCGACTGAGAAACCATTCTTGGAAGATCCAGCCCCTAGATCGCAATTCACTCTCACGCACGTCTTTTAGGTATAGTTGCGAGGAACGGTGAGTCGGCCGGTAGATATAGAAGTATCCTTCTTGGATGTTCTTAGAATTTCGATATGGCAACCGCAGCAGAGACTGGAAAGGGCGTTCCAAACGAGGAGCTAGCATGCTTCTCAACGGTGTACTGCTCGGTGCGGAGATCGTAAGGATAGATTGTTGATAGTAGCGAGCCATCTGTGCGGCTTCCTTCAACCAATCTGCACCGTCATCGCCGGATTGAATGATACAAAGCGAATCTATCCAGAGGTAGCGTATACCGAGACTCTTTGTAATGCATATAGCGTCTTCAAGCATTTTCGGCAGGCTGTCGAGGTCTCGTCCATTTGTCCTTCTGTCAAAGTTGGAAGTCGTTGTTTTGCTCTCTTCCGTAGCCTTGCCCCATCGATGGCTAAGTGCAACATACGACCCACGTATGCCAGAAGTATCTCGCAAACAGACATGTTTCTGCACGATGTCAATGCATCGTGTCGGTAAAAGCACGTCCCGTGCGTCGAATTGTGTGGTACCTGAAGCTGTCATTCTGCATTGAGGGTGAGAAAGACACGAACTTAGCCATTCCAAGATCGCAGATACATGATCATCCGAACTTGGGTTATCACCATGATAGCGTCCTACGACGTCTTGATTTCGAGCAGCCGGACTGTCTAGAGGACTTTAAGATGGGCCCAAGACATGTACAGAGCAATAATGTTTACGTACTCGGACTAGCAGCCAGGCCCAGAAAGATACCTTGACTTCTCTGTTCAGTCTTTGTCTCCAAAGCACAGTCCGCAAGGTAGACTTCAGCTTCGTACAGACGTAGTCCAGGCTCTTTGCCAACATTAAGCTCACACCTCGTAGGTATCACCATCCGCACCCAGCATTTGCTTGGATGCACTGGAAACGCGATGACGCTGGATTGGATTTGTTGACTCAAGAAGTTGCAGAAGGCGCAGCCTTCACGCGCTGCCTGTTCAATAGCTGATAGCTTGTACGAGCAGGCTCCATCTGGCGCTCGCGAGAAGGCATGCAAGCTAAAATTCTGGCAAGAGAGACAAAATTTCATCTTCTGTCATCAGCCACGAGATTGTGCAGTCCACAATTAATCCTGCAAGCAGATCATATAAATTATTGCCGCTGTTTCTGCTTGCTGCTGAAATTGATTTGCAGGAGTACCTATTCTATGACGTAGAATAGTGTTTAGTGCCTGGGCATGCCAAGTGTCCATGCCCTCGCGAGTGTATGCCTGGCTGAACCTCCTAGCTTGCACCACTCTTCGAATTCATTATGCCGCTGACACGATGGTGAACATTGCTGTTGTACAGTTGTTCGATGCGACTGGCAGCACAAGTTACTATGATATATGGTGCGACCGGGGTTTGATTGTGGCTCGACTTCAATTATTTCTCGCTGCGGCTTATGCCATTGCTCTAACCGCAGATAAATATGTTCCGAACACGAACGTTTACTACAATGAACCAATTCCAGATTGGGAGAAAGTCATAGCGATAGTACCAATATGTTTGGCAGCCATCAATTGCCCCATTCGATCGCTTCTCCGCCTCCGGCTATTCGGCTTTCATCACGACGAGCTCCAAAGGCTCCTGGTATTCGCCGTCTCGCAAGCGATTCAGCTCTTGCTATGCACATTGCTGACTGTCGCCGACTTCATCAGACATGGTAGTGCGCCGCTGTTCTGGCTCTCGTTGGTTCTTTGGTTCCTCCCAGCCGCATTAGCGTTCGTGCATGGAGTAACTGGCCTGTATGCTATTTGCTCTCGGTGTGGCCCATACATCGAGCTTGGTCCATCTGAGCCTCATCCACAATACAATGATCTCGATGATGACGACGGGCCACTTGCAATGGCTTTTCACTCGCAGCAGGACTTGAGCCACGCTGCAAATGAAGAGGACACTACAGAGCCTACTATGACCGCTTTGCTCGATCGTGATGCCAATGAAATCAGGCGGCCAAGAGTAAGTCACTCACTCATGCGAGATAATGAGAATCGACCTGCTACTCGGGCTAACCTCATGTTTCAGAGATACTGGCACGGCCATGCTACCCTAGAGACAACGTGTTCTAGCACTCGGTTCCGATGGCAAGAGAAATTGAAAAACTTGAAAGATGGCGGTATGGTCTTCTGGTTGCCGTTCACCACTGCGATCGGACTATCGATGGTCTGCGGCCAGTCGTATAGTTTCACCATCCGACATACAAGATACGTTACCCCTGAATTCAAAAGGTAGGCCTTTCCATCCCAAGCGAATCAGACTTAGCGTACAGAACTAACCATTTTCTGCAGGGCAATCGGTATCGTCACACTAATTCCAGTCGTGTTTACCATTGTTGCCGAAAGTATACTAGTACTGGCATTGTACCGACCTTGGTTCACCGTAATCTTCCTTTCCCTGTGTGGCACCATCATTGCAGCAATCGTCTGGATCACGGCATTTATCGCAATTCTCACCACGTTCTCCGACTATCGCCCATATGCCATGGTGTTTTTCGCTCCATGTATTGCTTACTGCCATTGCGCTCTGGCCTATACAGCTCTAAAATTGGAATGGGATCCAAACTCTGACTCCCTCATCCGAATGTTCGTACGTCTCAAGCGTTAGCTGCTGGTGTACGCCAGGAATAGTGTTTCTCGAAAGAGACAGAAGAGACAGAAGAGACAGGAGTTCTTTGTTGTTGTGAAGTGCATTAAAACTTCATGACCTGGTCGTCCCGAAATAGAGGACTTTATTTTCCTCTTCTCACAAGAGCATTATTTCCTTTATCCATAACAGGGTTAGAGGCCGTTGCCAGCTCGGACCCACCAAGCCAAGTGAGAGATCTAGGCGGAGAGCAATGAGAGCTCAATAGAGGAATTATATAGGTGGTCCGTGTCAAGCAGCTTCCCACTGCGTAGCAGTTCCAAAGTGGTAGGTGGAGAATTCATTGATTATTCTAACTGCTACTAACCCCGAGACGGGCATCAAGTCTCTATCGGGCGAGGTTACTTCGTAACAGTTGGTACCTTCACCAAAAGTAATCGTCTCGATTGCCATACAAACTCAATGCAAAGCATACTCAATAATAGAGCAGCGGCAAAGGAAATAAAGCCAATGACTCAAAGTTAACACACTACCAGAAGACAAATCTACCAACTAACCTATTTCGGACGGCAGCGAAAGATCCTTATGTGGAAATACGGTATTGTTTTAGAACCGGCAAGATATCTAGTAACCCTCAGTAGCACTCCCACCTACACAACCAGCTTCAGGACAGTTGAAACCATATGTTTTCAAAACGTTGTCATAAAGATAGTCCGCTACTGTACTAGCGCTGACATTATGCGAACCATGGAGCCGCTACTGAAATATTCTCAGAGGCGCTCGATTACTGTACCAACATATCTAAGGTACCTTAGGGGATAGACCATAATACAATCACCAGACCCCACATGATGCTTCCCAATCTCGATAGGGTGATGGTATGCGTCGGCCTCTACTAGGATTCGTCTCTTCACACTCAAGCCTTGAAGTACAGAGGCTTCAGGTAGTAGAAGCTAAGCACTATTAGCTTCGGAGAATGAAGCTTCCCATCGTTTGCAACATCTGATACATATCACGACGCGTCTCCGTATTGTCTCAGAATGTCTTTTTCAAGCTTTGTTTCTTGTGACATTTCTCGTGCTTCTTGAACCTTGACACCGCTCTGCCATATTCTATCTCTCTTAGTATTGAGCAGCCTCGTTGCGCAATTGCTCGCAAAAATGGCTCTTGCCTTGGTTTCCCAAATGGTGTTAGCATTGCTGGTCGGGCTTACCAGTGGTTTCCATCTAACTCATACCACTGGTGGTTATTTAATACCTAGAAAAGAAAAAGACTTCACTGATGCTTTGACTCAGTACCTGGAGACAGTCCTTCTGTTATCGCAGCACAGTACAACCTTACTCTGCAAGCTCTTCAGCTTGCCAATCCGCAATTGTCAGACCAAGATTATAACTTACCCGGAGAGACCGTACGAATCCCATGGTCCTGCTCCGAGCAGGGAAAATTTCATACTGTAGTTCCTGGTGATACTATAGTCGATATTGCAAAGGATTACAATGTCAATTTGGATTGTCTTCTAAGTAAAGACAATCCGCTGGCTGATAGTTCTCCTGTTGACCCTGGAGACTGTGTTTCGATACCTAACGACTGCCCGCCGTATTTCAACGGTGGTGCTGTTCCGACTTCGACAGACTCTGTATCAACGTGGACGACAGTTACGAGGACTAAAGTAAATCAGCCGTTTGCAATAGCGACGCGCATAGACATCAACGACTCTGATACCGGCCGGGCAACCGAAGAGATTGTCCTTGGCAGCTCTACTTATCTACTAGGACCGAATGCGCAAACCATTATAGAGAATGGGAAGACTCTTTTACTTGGAGGCTCTGCAGGTCTCGTCGTTGGCTCTCAGACTATAAGCTTGCCGGGAACTGGCAATGGTATTCTGACTTCGGATGGTATTACCGTCAGTTTTTCGCATATTCCAGTGTCCCGAACAATCGTGGTAGACGGGAAGACCATCACTCTCAATGAGACAGAGACAACGATAACTGAACCATTCCCAGGACCTACTGTCATCTTCGAGCCAAGCGACATTGTAATTGGAAGTGATACACTTCCATATCCGACGCAAGTAATCACCACAGACGGCGTGACTGTTGCATTTCCGTCATCATCAACTTCTTTAACCGCAAATTCCATCCCAATTACTCCACCACCGACGACCGCTTCTTCGATCCCGCCTCCTTTCACCCTTCCCACACCCACAACTTCTGTACCGCCGCCTCCTTTCACCTTGCCTACCAACCCTCCGTTACCAACTTTCAACTTCTTCCCTACTGGATCAATAGGGAGTGACTCTTCGACCGCCTCAAGTCCTACACACACCAATATTGTGTCTGGAGGAAAGACAATATCTTTCCCTGTACTTCCATGTCTCATATGTGGCTGCTGGGTGAGTGAGAGCCATTTATCGGAAGCTTAAGCTTTCAACTGCGCTAACATATTCCCACGTTCAGTTCTGCCTACCGCAAATTGGTTCATTTACCCTCTTTGGTTTCGAACGTCAGTTTTCTCCAGGGCGATACCTGACTTGGTTCCGTTCTCAACGGCTTATCTGTTCCACGTGTGTTGACAAGCCCTAACAGTACCCGGAATATACCCTCCCGGTCCGCCACCACCAGGATTTTCTATACCTTGGCCCGCAATTACGTGAGTATTTGACCTTATGGTCAGCTAGTGGCCTTCTTGACCTCACTGACTGAATGAGTATCGGATACGACGGAAATCCCACCTTTCCTACACAATCGCCCAATCACCTATCTTCCACGATCACTTCCTCAAGCTGTGCCACAAGTACTGTCAGCTCTTGCGCCGTTACCACAATTTTCCCAGCTCCGACTTTAGGACAGAACATACCAGTGTCTTGTAGCACGACCTCAAGCTGTACTCAAATCACGGGATGCACTGTGACGGCGACTACCTCGGCAACATGCGTCAACTCGCCATCAAGCACTGCTGGAGTGGCTTGTCCGGAGCCAGTAGCATCGCCCTACATCGTGTATCCTGTGGATGGTACAAGTGTCGACGAGACCGATAACATCGAGAAGTTGTTTGATATACTGAATGTCTCTCGAGAAAGCCCCTTTTTTACGTCGTCGAGTCAATATCTTGGTAAACTGTTCTGGTACGCCATCTTGAAACCTGATCAAGTCTCAGCTCTTGAAGCCAATCTCAATGTTAGGGCACTTCTCACTACGAACGGAACTATTATTCTAACGTGTTCCTGATAGATTTCTTCCGTTGTTGTCCCACAATGCTACGATCCCACGCAAGCCTTTGACGATTTCGAAGACAGCGAAGACATCGCAAACAAGGAAAATGCAACTACACACGAGCGGGAAGCTAAAATCATGAAACGGGGTCTGGTAAGACAGCATGGGACGGTGGATGACATGGTTTTTATTTCCCAACCAGCAGGGCGGTCCTTGGCCGATATGGACCATACGTTTTCGTATGATAGTACGGCAGGAGCTGGACAAGTGGTATATATACTTGACTTCGGAGTTGACATTGATATCCCGGTAGGACAGCTTTCCAACACACTGCTTGATCGAGATCTGCAGGTCTACATTAACCATCGCTAGGAATTCGACGACATCTGCGCAGGCGCGGAGTGGCTGTATCCAGGTCCCAACCCAGTAACGACTGGTCCCAAAGACGATAAAGGGCATGGTACTTGTATGCTCAGTAGGATCTCGGGCAAGCAATTTGGAGCAGCAAAATTAGTCAAACCCGTCAGCACCGTGATCAATTACCCGCATTTCATATCAGAAAACTGGCTCGAAGGCATAAAGCAGATATTCGATCATGTCGTGAACAATCGAAACCAGGGTAAAGCGGTTGTCAACATGTCATTGAATTGGAAGCTTCCGGGTTGTACAGCAGCTTGGCGCAGCAAATTCAAGTTTGTCCTGCAAGAACTTGTTGCTCAGGGGGTTTCGATCATCACAGGTGCCGGAAACGAAGGACGTGATCGCTTGGATGGCTGGCCAGCTTTGTGGGCAGAGCCTTACCGGAATGGTCCTCCTGACATCCCAGAGCTTTTAGTGATAGGCGCAGTCGATGCTAATGGAATTCTGGCGGTGAAGAGCCAAATCGGACAATCTGTAGGTCTTTATGCTCCAGGCGAGCGTGGAACCTCTTGCGCAGCCTTGGGTGGGGGAATCAAGACAAGTGCTGGAACTTCAATCTGTATGTTGTCTGGATCTTAGTTAGCCCTGAATCTCGAATCTAATCTTTTTGGAATATGCAGCATGCGCAATTGTCGCAGGACTTGCCGCATACTTCAGAGGAAAAGGGCTTTTCACCCAGAGAACTGGCACTCAAACCTGGGCAGATACTGTCACAGGGCTTAAAGCAGAAATTTCGATGCTTGCATATCCAAGAGCAGATCCAAAATCACTCTGCGTATGGAATAACGAGAATGACCCGGCACCCTGCGCTCTTGGCAAACGACAAGGCTCGATAGCAGCGGCGTGTACAGTATCTTCAGCTACCTCGACAAGCATGGCTTCTGTGCAACCTAGTCCCACTGCTGTTGGCTCGGTTGGATTTCATGTAGTAGGCCTCTTTACTACGAATCAGGATGGATCAGCGGACAACACGATCGAAGTTATAGGCACTCAGAATGACCTATGCTCGTATGTTGCCAACAACAAAAACAAATACAGCGCACTAGCAGTTGATGTTGAGGGAGTCAATGCAACGCTCACGGGCTTTATTCGAGATCCTTCAGAGATCAACTCAACTACCGTTGAGTTCGCTCTTCTCACGAATTCAGACCCGCAATTGAAACCCGTCGGTCAACCATTATGTGGAGTAACAAGCGAACCGAACTTTGCTATGGTTTTCACCAACTCAGGGTCTGGAACATTTGGTAGGTCAAAGGTACCTTCGCGAATGGAAATTGGACTAATGTTCGACGTAGCTTACAAAGACACAATTGGCAACACCGGAGTATGTACTCCGAGCTCCTCAACGATAGGTTGCAAAGATGCCAAGGGAAAATCCTATACGATGGTCGGTCTGCTCTTCTGCGAAGTGTACGGAAATCCATCCTATTGTTCCAACTGGTAGCGTCTTCCACGTTGGATCTGTCCTTCACGTCCCTTGCACGTGGGAGAATTGCCAACTAGTTGATTTCCTCGATCATTAGCTTTTCAAAAGGTTCTTGTGGTCCAGAGAAGGAAACATTCTCCTGATTTATGCTGCCCCCAGTGAGCAGAACGTTAGGTCAAAGCTTCCACATCAGACCATTGCTGTATTTGATTGAGCCCGCTTATCTTGTCAGGGATACCGTACAACTTCAGCCTCCATATGCCTCGACATATCCATTTGGCAGCGTGACATCTCACATCGAGAAGCACGCTGTTGACCCTTTGACTACCTTACCTATGGCCGGCGAAACCCCCCCCCCACAACCACAAGTTCATAACTAACCTACCTATATGATTCCTACCACAACACCCCCAGCAACCCCCTCACCATCTCCGCGCACCTAAAAATCTCACTTCCAAATACCCCCCTGCATCTACCACCACCACCCCACCTACATATCTTCACTACAGTATAAGCTCTTTCTTTCTAAACTAAAGGTATCCCCTCCCCATAACTCATCTAAAACCAACAAGTCCTCCGTAATCGTTATCTCGTACATACATACCTACCTTAGGCACTATAGCTTCCCTGAAAGGGCATCATTCTCTTTTAGTCCTATGTAGAACTCAGCTCCGTTCTTTCCTTCTACAGTAATGGGGTCAGGGGGTTGGTGGGTCGTTAGTGAGTTGGATGTGTGGACACTGATGGCTTACAGTACATAGTCTCCGTACTCTGTATCGCTTATATTTTTCTGGGCCCATGTACAGTACCTAGTTCGAAGGCCTCAGCGTTGGTTTTTGGAGGATCTATGTAAGTAACATTGTTGCCGCCTACATACATATTACAAGGTTACTACAGTTGGGGGATTTGGTTGTCCAGAAGATTGTGAAAAGATGTCTGATTGGCACTTGTGTGGGGGGGAGGGGATGTACAGAGATGGTACAGTAAAGCAAGATTGAATGGCGCTTTTTTTCTGTGTGCTTAATATTTTCAATTAGACTGGGAAGAATGACTGCAGGATTTGCGGGATATACAATGCAAGAAGTCCTCTAATACTACTACTGCTACTGCTACTACTACTGCTACTACTACTACTACTACTACTACTACTACTACTACTACTACTACTACTAACCAGCTATCACAGCAGCACAGAAGGGACCCCCTCGGACTAGCGGATACTGTTCGATTAACCATCATCAAACGCTTTTCGAACCATCGCCATTGCCGTCACCAATAGCAATGGTAATCGTAGTCGACTCGTTGCTTGAGGCCATCCCAACTCGTATGGCCGAAGGGGCCCAAGGTTTTAGAAATCTCCATTTTACGATCTTTATAAGGCCAAAGGGATCCGGCGACACAGGGTCGTCTCTCTGGCTGCCAACCAAGTACCTTTGATTTTGGTCAAAGTCAACCCATGTAACGCTCGTCCATTCACTCAAAACACCACAGAAAAAGTATTGGTCGAAGAAGTCGAGGAAGAAATCTAGATCGATTTTGTCCTCTAGGGCTAGATGCGAACTTGGCTCTATATTGAAGGTGGATAGAACATCTGTTGCGCCGTGGAATTTTTTCAAAAATTTGGATAAGACTCGTAGTCATATCTTCACAGTCATAACTCCTGGGTTGTAGCCTCAAGTGTCCATCCCAGGTGCAATTTTTTTTTGGAAAGGCCAAATGGCGATGAGGGTCTAACCTGAATTGGTTATTGCGGCCCTTCCGCTGGGTCAAGCATGGAAGGCACGTGCAACCGAAAGGTGTGCCCACGGTGAAGGACGGGTTTTTCGTGGTAGATCTTTGGAGAACAATATTGGCGCTGATGTTATTCGTAGCTGTGCTCGTGGAGGCGGGCGAGGTTTTCGCGGTGGGTCCTGGGAGAACGAGGTTGCTGCTGATGTTATCCATAGCTGTACTCAAGGACGAGGACACGAATTTAGTAACGAATCCTAGGAGAACGAGACTGGCGCTAATGACATCCAGCAGAGTGATAGGGGTGGGGTCGATGAGACTGAAGCATAAGGGTTCTCGAGAATAGATAGCTAGGGACGATTCGAGAGAGCAGATGAGGTCATGTTGCTGTTCACACACTTGTCAAGCGCCCAAGTCTCACTTAGGAGAGCAAAAGCCCATTCGTAGATCGCTGATGTCAGCGCTGAGTCGTGAACCCACACCGGCGCCAAGACCAACACACGCTGTCCTTTGTCGATGTGCCCATTCACAGACGTTGTTTGTTTTCGTCTGAACACATACAAGGACCACCTCCACCTCCTGTACTGTATACCTGATATATTAGAACTATTCGAGTACGTATACTTGTCCTTGTTATGTAGCAAAGAACACAGGCGTCCCCAAGTCACCCACCAGAAGGCCTTCTGATGACAGCTGCAAGCTACCACTCACGTATCTTCACACCACAAGATCAACCACTCAAGACCGCCATCTATCACTCGCACATCCATGGCATCACCAATATCGGCTCTCAGAACCGACCTCAGCCCATGAAACGACCTCCATTCCTGGGAGCTGCGAAGCTGTTGATCTTGCCAGGGATTCAGGGCAAGGCCAGAGGTCACGACCCCGTGGAGCATCCATCCTTTCCCAGATGCAACTTCACAGAAGGACCACAATTTCCCATGGGACCTGAACCAAGCAGATCTCATATCGAGGACCTAGTCAAGGGTGTCCTCGCTATCCACAACGCAGACTTAGAAATCCGACCGAGAAGGAGAAGGAAGCATTGGAGATCATGACGACTTGCTTCGGCCACTTCCAGGCCACACAGAAGGCTAACGATCTTGAGACACAAGACGTTCTTGAATCGGTGAGATGACGAATCTGGTATTAGTAGTAACGTACAGATCGATCCAAGACCTAGTCAATGGGCCTGGAGTCCAGCAGCAAGCATTTGCCTGGCATCGACTCCTACCAAGGAACCCCCCAAAGAAGGCTAACCCACTCTTCCCAAGTGAGCCACTAACTGCACCACCAACTACGCCCCTGATTGAATCGAGAACCTCAAGAGAGGGTTGTTAAATGGTAACGTGCAGGAAGCAAAGGTACCCGCCCAGTCGTCAAGTCCGCGGACATCACCATATCTCTCCGACAACCAATTGTTCGGCTGCCTCGTACGAGGACAATTGTGACCTTTCGGCACTAGAACGCTGGCACGTTGCCGGATTACCAGCAGCCAAGTCTTTCAAACGGCCCTGGGATTGAACGTCGCGTCTTCATTGACCCAAGCTACAAGCGGCCTCAATATCTTGGCCCACCAGCAGGGCGACCAACCCACCGGCGGTCTATCTCACTCGATAGGTACGAGCACTCAGTTCCAGAACCTCGTCTTCGTACCGAGCCGCCGAAATTCCCAGTTGCCCTTTGTACAACGCAGAAGGGTCCCAACAGCGCCCAATTACTTCCGATCACGGCAATCCCCCAGAATCTCCTGTAGAGGCCTTCCAAGGGCTCGAAAGCCAATTCGTAACCATCAGCACAACGCGTGTGCGATGTCACTTTTTCGAGCTCGACAAATTAAGAGGCATCGGCATCATCGGGCAGGAAAAAAAGTTCAACGTCGCCATCACAGGCGCGGATCAGGGATCTTAAAGCGAGCTATCACGCAATTTGTAATTGGTGTGGTATACTGGCAAAAGGCCGAACGGTGGTCGGCATGTTAAGTGAAGTGAGCAGCAGTGGTCCAGCTGTTCAAGCCGATAAGAAAGATGTGCCACTTCTTCTAGCAGGTGTAAGATGGTCCAAGCATTTACTTGGGCCGTCATACAGAAGACTTGCAAAAAGCGCAAGGTGGTGTTGCGGAAGCGAGATGTTGTCAGCGCAAGTCATTCTAGACGAAGCAGCAACATAGACGAGCACCGTCGGGCAAGTATGGCAGGTTCGAAGCGTCACTCGTGGTTTGGTAGCATCCATCCAATCCGCGACACAGTTGCAGCTATGACTTCTCCAGCCGCCAAGATGTACGACAGAAGCGGCGGCCAAGACGCCGCGAACAAAAGTGTCGAATGAAAGATCAACGAGATCTTTTGAAGGGCGAAGTCTGAGATTTGGATGCCTGCGGCAATAGTCATTCGTATTTACTGGAATCCCTGGCGCTTCGCGAAGAAGCGCCAGCCGATTTGAGGGAGATGAGCAGGATTGGGAGACCGATGCTGATGGTCGTGGCTCTAGTCGTCGGAGACTGGGTGACATAGAGGCCGCAGCTGGAGCTGGGAGCAGCCTCGCTGACTTTTCGGACTCTAGTAGCAGTATTTTCCCCAACCAGAACGCTACAGGTCCTCCAACTTACCATCACCCGGCTCCTTTGCCATCGGCGCATAGCCACCCGTTTGGAGGGCCACCTCCAGTGATTGGGTCTTCGCATAAATCAGACGTCAAAGGGAGCCGGAGCCCTCCACCGGTACCTATGCGGTCACCAGCCAGGAACGCTTGAAAGTCAATCTTCTTACTCAGGCGATCACTTGAAGTTCGGAGCTTTGCACCTTGATAGAGCAGGGATATATTTGCACATTTTGTGAGATGAAGGAGACCAGGAGAGCCGAAGTCCTCCACCATCCACTTCGTCAAGCCTTGATCTCGACCACCTGCATGGGTGATCTGCCAAGACGCGATCAACAAAAACCGGTCGCCCCGGAAGCCTCGTGCTTGATTTCGGTGTAGCTGGTGTTCTTCAACGAAGCTTGACAAGAGAACGACCGTAGTCGGCACGCCTCACTGGGTGGCGCCAGGGTTGCACAAGCCAAAATGGCATCCCAAGCATCTTCGCAAAGAAAAGAGCTGTTTACAAGGCACCGCTCTCCAATGGAGTATCCTGGCGCAGCTTTTCAACGTGATCGGTACTGGACTGGTCAAAGTCTCTGTGATTGGACCCGCAGATAATTGCCACTTTCTAGCAGTTCATTCGAGCTCCTCCTTCGACACCTCCAACATCTCCAACCGAGACCCTTTCTATGATTCACCAGTCTCAACCAGGGACTCCCGTCATTATGCCCGAGCTTCCTGCGTGTTGAGAACTGTTCTACCAAGCTGGCGAAGGAATCCACATTCGCCGCTAAGGAGCACTTCAGTGTTCAATAGCTCTCCGCATTTTGTGCTCTTTTTTCACCTCGTTGATGTTTCTACAAGTCGTATACCAGCTTCAAGACGTACCACTCTCCCGATCTCTCCTGCCCTCCTCCCACAACTCCCTTAGCGAAACACGTCTCTGTGCCTGCTTCTCTTGCTTCTCTATCCGGATCCTAAGCCGTACCTCCACCTTACTCAAGGAAACGTCTACCATCCCCTCCAGCGGTACTCTGTCCTCCAGATCCTCAGCCATGATGGTTTTCCGGTTTGGTACGAAGGCCCCATAGTAGCCTTGGCGCTTGATGTAAGCTTCGTGGTTTGTGAACGACCTCGAGATATTGAGCTGGAGCTCCCTCGGCGGCGGAACCGTAGGAGGATCAAGCAATGGAATGGGATGGGGGGATGGAACTTCGGTGACTGGGTTTGTGGAATGCGGGGGTAGATGATTAGGAGTGAATGTTGGTGGAGGCGAAGATTTGAGAGGTGGCGATGGAGAAGATGTGGAAGTGTGTTGCGCCGACTTCGTGGACGCAAATGTGGTTCCCCACTTGGTCGTGCTACCTTTGGACGGAAACGAAGGGGTTTCCGCTACAGGCTTAAGAAATTGTGCCCCAACACTATTATCACTGGAAACATCATCGCCGATGTTGTCCTCGTTTTCCTGCTCCAGATTTTCCTTCTGGGCCTTTCTCTGTTGCTCTTCCTCAAAAGCAATCCATTGTTCCTTGTCCCGCTTCTTCTCCGCCACATCCAGAGCAGTTGAACCTGACGCTACTGGCGTCCATTCGGTCTTCCCTTCCTGGAGCTCAAACCTGAGCGGGCTAGCATCCAGAAGGTTTTGTGCAGAGCTCGTAGACTGAAAGATGGCAAGCGCAGTATTGGGCGCTGGAGCTTGAGGCTCATACTATTGAAGCCATGGAAGTCAGCCAGGCTTCTGCCAAGTTTTAGCGGGCTTCTTGTGTCGAGTGATGCGCTGGGACTACCTTGAGATGCTTGTATACAACGATCTCTCCATACTGTTGAAGCACGCGCAACACTTCTCTACTTTCTGCAAGGTTACGGGGCCGTGGGTGGATTTTGATGTGCACCGCACCGCTGACGCCAAGCCTAGCTGAAGCCGGAATTGCCTTGATAGCAGACGGAACTCGAGCGGCTGCCATTGCTATTTCAATCACGTCGGTTCAAAGTGAGAATAAACTCATTTCACGAAGTGAAACTTGAGAGACTCAACCATGGGACATCAATGCAACTTTGACAAGAACTGACTAGCGTCCTCGCTTACAATCAACGCAACCGAATGAACGAGACAGATTTCTCAAGGATTCGTCACTACTATTGCTAACTAATATCGTTTGGGTATATAAATGGTACCGAAAGTAGTCGTTTACCATCCTCAACATCAGGCCATTTCCCCACAAACCAAATTTGATTTTCCCAACGTGCACTCCCAAAGACGAGATCCTTGGGTTCATCGACTCCATTACCAAAGCCCAAGTCCACAACATTTTTCGAAACCTTCATCCGTCCGGGAAGCGACACGATGGTCAATACCATCAGGCACCTGTGTGCAGAACGCCTATATTCTAGAACCACGCCCACATCTTCTGTCCCATATGCATACTCTTGAAGCACGGTTCAAGGCCTTTCCGCCGCCGCTGCCCTCCTTAAAGAGCTTTTCCGCCGCCTGATCTTCTTCAAAACAACCCTTTGTTTCGGCATTGCATCTCTGGACGCCATCTGTCGTAATTCCTTGACAATCTTGTAGGTATGCTGCGTCCTAAGAACTTGGGCCGGATCTGACTCACTGTCTTCCGAATATGGTGGAGATAAGGGTACGGTCGCGAAGGGTGATGAGGCGTGTGGAATGCCGTCCCGCCATTGCGATTGGGAGAAATTGCCAACCATTGGCGAAGATGGATGAGATGTGTCGTGAGATGGTCTGTCGTTGGAGAGCCTGCCCTCGTGGATTGTAGCTTGTTGTAAGGAGTAATTTGGGGTAGATTGCCGCCGAGCCAAGGCTTGTCTTTGCTGCCACAAGTGGGACGTATCATGGGTTGGATTTTGATTGCGCTGCGCGTGCGTCGATGGATGGACATTGCGCGGTTGTGAAGGAACGGCATCGGGGCAGAAGTGTGGTCTTCGAGGGTCGAGGTTGTGGTGACCGAAACGCTGAGACAGCTCATCAACGGAGAACGAGGCTGAGGGGCGCCTTGCGTGGATATCTTCAAAGCCCGGTGAAGTGCCACGGGACGAAGTGGGAGAAACGCTGCTTTCCATGCCCGATGAACGATGGCAGCTTCGTCCTTTAGCGGAAGAGGGAAAAGAGAAGTCTTTAAACATGTTGAGAGTAATGAAGGGTCATCACAACAGGGGCGTAAAAGCCGTCAGCGCTTAGAAACACACCAACGCAATATGTAATGGAGTATGGACAGTATGTACTCTAGCAGTCAGTAAGCAAAGAACTTGGGAATCAGCAGCCAGATTCTAGGCCCCCAATGAAGCAACGCACACTGAGCGCAATACTTTCCAGGTAACCAACCATACACATATTAAAGGTATCTTTGTCTATGTAACGAGGGTTGTCAGGAAATATAGAGCGAGACCCGGAAATATAGAGCGAGACCCCACCCCACCGCCATATCTCTCGATTGGCCCATCCTTCCCAGCAAATGATCATCGTACATAAGCCACCAAAACCCCTCCCAGACGCCCGGAATCGCCTTGCATATCCGGCCTCCCCCCCCTTCTCCACTCTACAACAGTAGCTCATCCCGAAAATACCTGTTCCAGCAGTAAAGCCTCTCGCCAACGCGCCTGCCAGACGGGAAGAAGCATTTACATAGAGTAGCTGAAGAAAAAAGTCCCTGCTTTGCGTCCGAGCTATTCTACAGTACTCCCGTACATGACTCGGGTCAGCCAGCCAGACCAGAGGCGCCAATGAAAAAAAGACTCGAGCCCCCCCCGCCCGCGGAGAGTCGAGAATGATGACGTTTTGAGTCAAGTTACGGAATACTAAAAACGGCTTAATGAAAACACTTTTAATTGATGCAGACACACACACAATCAACAAAAGATCCCAGACGTGTTCGCAGATACCGTAACCACCTGAACCTCGTTAGCAATTCCCAAGGTGTGCTTTGGTGTGCTAGACCTGCTAAGGTAGCTTGCTACGAGTCTTTTTTCCGTGGGGCCCCCCCAGAAAAGAAGATTAAAATACAACACCATCGTACCAGCGCTGTTAGGAATCGAACCTAATATAATTAAATCACTCAACGACTCCCCCCCCTCCCCCCCAAGTTTGTCGCTCTCGTCCCGGCGCGCGCACGGCCGCTCCCTATTCTACCGTGCGGGTCCACTACAACATATGTACAAGATACCTTATTCTACAGTAGAAAACCCAAGATCTGACGCAGACACCAACCAGCAAAAGATCCAATTCCCGATCTGTGCTCTTCCTCCGCTGTGATATAAACAAAAATGCGCCAGTGGTAGACTTCTCAACTAAATCTCAAGGTAGTAAAACATCCCCGCGCAGAGAGACTAGACTTACTGTAGAACTATTGAAAAATTGAGGGGGTTCACGAGCCTTCTTCGCCCCATCAAGTCTAGTTCCTCAGCAGCAATCAATACTTTCTAGGTAGGCCAGATTGAAAAAGCGATCAAATTGGAGGCTTTGGAGCATATACGGAAATAAAACAAGAACAATGACAGCACAACCAACACCAACACCAACACCAACACTATCGCTTCCCAGCCATCAGAATCCCGAAACTGCAAAGGGTTCCTGCCTCACCCGTTCCGTGGCTGCAGTCCGGAACCCAACCGCCTGGTCATCGGCAAAGGGCCCGATAGGCTGCTGACACACGACCCGGCGAAAG
>JAABUL010001663.1_pt1 | contig 40728 bp, 33 predicted proteins | sample 5559151 | NCBI WGS metagenome assembly JAABUL01 (sample SAMN10711876, study PRJNA513368) | rock metagenome | isolation source: Antarctica rocks | place: Antarctica: Victoria Land, Pudding Butte sud | reverse complement strand
AGAATATATCTTATATTCTTTAACTTATTTTTTAATATTAATAAATAAGTATTATCTCCCTTTATTATTAATTTATAATTTAATTATTAAAATAATATATTAATTAAGTTCTTAATATTTATATAATAATAAATTTTAAAGTTATAATTAATAAATTTTATTATTTAATATACCTATCTTCTTATTAATAATAATATAATATAAAAGTACCTTAAATTATTATAATTTATAATAATCATTATTTAATATAAGCTTCCTTTTAAGAAATATTTTTATATTATAAATACTTTTATTATTATAAGTAATTCTTAATTATATATCTTATATTTAATCTTTATAAATATTAATTTATAAGAGTAAAAAGTAATAAAATATTATTCTACTTTTAATTTAATTACCTTAAAGAAGATTTTCTAAGATAAAATAATTATAATAATTAAAATTAAAATATTTATCTTTAAATAAATCTCTTTTATAAGATTAAAATAAATTAAAGGTAATATTTTTGAAAAGAATTATTTAAATTATTTAAATATTATAAAAATAATATTATTTGATATTCATTTTCCTTTTTTAATATTTAAATATTCCTTTTTTAAATAATTTATAAGAGTTATAATAATAAAAGAATAATATTTAATAAATTATTTATAAAAATTAATAAATTTTAAGAAGATTTAAATATTTTTTATATTTTTAAATTTAAATTAATTTATTATAATCTTAATATAATATAAATTTATACTTTTTAAGATTAATATAAAATTTAAATTCTTAGAATTATTTAAGTATTACTTTTATAACTTTAATATAAAAATCTTTATCTTAAGAATAAATAAAGATAATATTAAAATAAATTATATATATTATATTAAAAAGGCCTATTAGCGCCTTAATAATATATATTTAAAATAAGGTAAGAATATTAATAAGTTTAAAAGGTATAATTAAATATTTAAAATAATTATATTTTATATAAAATATTATCTTTTATTTATCTCCCTTTTAAAGTTATAATTAATAATAAGTATTCTCAAGATTTAATTTAATTAGATAATTAATTATTAATTAATCTTATTAATATCTTATTAATTAATAGTAATAAATAATAATTCTTAATAATAATCTTATTAAATACTTTATAATTAATATATAATTAAAATATTCTATCCTTCTTAAGGATAAATAATATTAATATATTTATTAAATTTATAAAATAATATATTTAACCTTTTTTAAATATTTATTTAAGGTACTCCCTTAATATATAAAGCTTCCTTTTAAATAAATTATATAAAGGCTTAAAGGGAAGTTCTTTATTCTTCTTAATATTAATAGTATAATTATAATATATATAATTTAATAATATATTAATATTCTTAATTAAAAAGATATCTTAAAAGGTATTAAATTCCTTTAATAATTTTAAATATATTTTTAAATCTTTAAATTCTCTATTAAGGTTTATCCTTAAATAGATAATAATAAATATAATACTCTTAAAGTACTCTTTAAGATTTTCTTTAATATTAATATTTCTAATTATATTTCTTAATTTAATAAGGAATTATTAATTCTTAATAAATTAATTTACTTAAGGATTTTACTCTTTTAATTATAAATAATTTAGATAAAAGTTATAATTAAAATTTATAATAATATAAAAAGTATTTTAATAATATTATATAATCCTTTATAATCCTTAATAAATTTATTAACTTGATTTTATTAATATAAGCGCCTATTAAGAATATAGGATTATTAATCCTATTATATAATATATTATTAAAGTTAAGATTTATTTCTTATTTATACTTCTTAATTAATATAATATATTCTTTAAAGTATTTAAACTCTACCTTTATTATAATTATAAGCCTCTTTATTTACTTCCTTCTTTATATTATTATAATAGATATAATAATAGTACCTAGAAGTTTTTTAAATCTATTATCTTCCTTATAAGCTTATTAATTATAATACTTATAATAATAGTACTTAGGAGTTTTTTAAGTCTATTACCTTCTTTATAAGCTTATTAATTATAATACTTATAATAATTATAATATTATTAAAGTAATTTTTAATAATATAACCTTTCTTATAATAATAGTAATATTTTATATCAAGATTAATTAACTTTTTAAAATTTAACTTATTTTATTATTATAATATAGTAGATCTATAGTTATCCTGATTTTCTTATTTAATATAAGGATTATCTTTTCTACCTCTTCTATAAAAGCTCTCTCTTTCCTAGAATAATAATAAGTTTAATTAATAATAACCTTTCTTAATTATAATAACCTTAAATTTATCGCGTATAAGATATAATACTTATAACTTTATTTAAGTTATTAATATAATAAGAATATTTCTTATTTTAAGAATATTTAATTATATAATAATAGGATTATATAAATCTTATTATAATTTATTTAATAAGTTATTATAAAATATATAATTTATAAGTAAATTAAGTTATTATTTTATAATTAATAAATAATTTATAAAGTCTATTACTTTTTAATTAATCTTTTACTTTACTTTAATATATTATTTATCAATTAATAAATAATAATTCTCTAGATCTTTTCTTTAATTTAATAAGAATTTATTAAAATATTCTTATAATTATTCCTCTTTAGATATATTCTTTATATATTTATATTATATAAACTTAGGATTTATAGCTAAGAAATATAATATATATTAAATTTTTAATTAATTATTTAAGAAATATATTATATTAACCTTTATTAAGTTAATAATATTATTAAATTACTCCTAATATTTATATATAATCTTCTTATTATAAATATAAAGGTTTTATAATTTAAGTATATATTTATATTATACTCTCTTTAATTCTAGGTTATTAATTAAAGAGAGGTAATAATAATGTATTAAAGCTATTTTATTATTATCTTATATTTTATTCTTTAAATTTATTATTTATTATTATATTTATTTTATTTATTACTTTTTTATAATTTATATTTTTAACTCTTTAATTTTATCTTTTAAGGCCGCGTAAGTCTATAACTTCATAGGTATAATTAAGATAAAGCTTAAATACTTTATTAAGATATATTATATAATTTCTTTATTAATTAACTTATTTATTAATTCTTTAAATATACTTAATCTTAGGATTTATTCTCTTATATTTATATAAATAATAAGTAGTCCTTTATTATATCTTTTATAATATAATTATAATATTTTATTAATTATAATTATTAATAATTAAGTTATTACCTTTAATAAGATTTAGAGTAAATAAAATATAAGGATAATATATAATAATATAACTATTAAATAGCTTAAATAATATATATATTAAACTCTCTATTTTATAAGTATTAAGATTAATTATAAGCCTCCTCTTCTTAGGGGATTCCCTTATCTATATATTAGGAAAAGAGGTAGCGCGGTACTATTATAACACTATAATATAGCGCTTAAGCTACGTTACTAATTAGTCCTTATACTAATATATAATAGAAGTTACTAGCTAAGGAATTAAATTTAGTACTAAGCTACTAATTCTTAATAATTTAATTCTAAAAGTTAGAATTAAGTATTATAGAATATACTATTAATAGTATACTAGTATATTATTAATAATAACGCGTTAAAAGGCTAGGCGAGTTAATACTATAAGTTATAATTAAATCCTAACTTAATAGTTAGTCTAATTGTATAGCTAATTAAAAGACTATAAAGATAAAGAAGTAGATAATATTAATAAAGCCTAGAAAGAATAATATAAGCTAATTAGCTAATAAGCTAGAAGTATTAAGTTTATCTTTATAGATAGTAAGGATATACTTAGTTAGAATAAGATTCTAGAGTTTAAGTATAAATATATATAATAGATCTAGTTATATATATATACTTATCTATCCTATTAGTAGTAGTAATAGTAAGGTAAATAGACTAGTTATAATATATATACCTTATATATATAAGTATATTAGTATATTAGTACGTTAGTACTATCCTATAATTATAGCTAGGAGGATTATAAGAAGGAACTATTTATAGTTAAATTACTATTTATCTATTATTATTATATTACTTAAAGTAGTTAAATATAACTTTTATATATAAACTAGTCTAGTTAGCTATGAATTTCAGGATAGGATAATAGTCTTTATAAGCTAAAATTATAGAGTTAAGTATTAGAATTAAAGAAGCTTCTAGAAATTATAACTATATTTCTACTAGTATATTATAAAGGTAGGATATCTAATATACTAGATATTATAGTAATTCTTAGGGCTATAATAGACTTTTTCTAAAATATATTTATATATTAAGAATTTAGTAGTAATCCTATTAAAATAGTCTTATACTTATAGTATATATACTAATAATATATATATTAGATATCTTTAAGATTAGGATATCTAATACCTTTATTATTTATCTATAATTTATATACTTCTAATTAAAATTATAATAAGTAGTTCTTATAATATATACTTTATAATATAAACGCTTAATAACAAGCGTATAATACGTAGGATAACTCCGCGAAATAGATATAAGAAATTATAAAAATTTATATATCTTAGAATAAGTAATATACGTAAGCCTTAGTATATTATATTAGATCTATACTTTTAACTAGGTATAAAATATATATTTCCCTAGCCTTTATAAAAATTTCAGGTATAGTTTTCTATCTAGATATTATGAAAATTATGTCTAGAAAGTATATCTTTTTGGTGAGATCGCGTCCAAGTTCTTGGCGTGCGGATAGATTAGATAAAAACTCTGTTGTAAAGGCCTATTCAATACAAGGTTTCATTGCCAAGACACCCTCAATCTTCGATGCTCATTGCCAAGTATCCTTCATTCTTCCCTACCCGCAAGACGTGAGATTTTACTATGTGTCGTCTCAACCTTTGACAAATAATCCATCAAAGCAATTCTTGTCAAATACTTTCAGATTCTCTCTTTAGCAGCCTTGTCTTGTCAGAATTAATGACAATCTCGGTGATCACGAGGCGAGCACAGCCTGTTTCTCATGAGGCTGGGTAGGTTTACGACAGTACTGGTGCAGTTAGGAAGCTGAATGACCTTCATCCTACCGAGCGTTGTTCCGACAACCGCTCGCCATACCATTGTGAGCATGGCATTGGTATCCAGAGGTAAAAAACCCTTCTAAGCTAAAGTCATGTATGCTAATCGATGCATAGAGCGCGATAATAGCCAGGTCTCATCAAAATCATCGCCCACGGCAGCTGACGTTGTTAGTGAGTCCTTGATCGTATAGGGTCTTTAGCTAATCAGAAGTATATATTCAGATCACATACCTTGGGATTCCATTAGCTGTGCTCGGCACTTTACCCCTTCTATGGAATGCTGTGAAGAGTATATGGATTCGGCAGAGACTACACTCCGCCATCCCATCCAACATCAGGGATCATTTCTCCCTCGGGATAGATCTGGCCGCAGGGGTCGTACCGATTGTTCTTGATAATCTAGTATTGAAACGGCGTAATCTCTTGGCAAATGTTGAAACCATGGCTTCTCTGGCTCCTCGGAAAGTCGTTGTTGCTGACTCTCGTCTACCTGATGCCGCATGGGTTGGACTACTAGCAACAGGGCTTCCAGTCGAACGGGAATGGGATGAGAGCGTCCAACGACTGGTAGTTGACTCGACTTTGAGGCTGGGTGCTGATGGCATCAAATGCCACTTCAGAACTTTCGCTTTCTTCTGTCTGGGGCTAGGCATAGACCTGTACCGCGGAGGCCTTTGTGACTTGGCCTCGTCCACCATCAACGTTTTGAGGGCTCCATCTGGACGGGAATTAGCGGTCATCAAGTGCGATGAGACGTGGAGGGTCCGTTTTGTAAAGTCACAGCGACTGATACCCTTTGTAGACTTCTCGGAGCGACGAGCACTCGCTCAAATGTCGATTATGCTGGTAGCATGCCACCCGACGAACGAATCGTTTCTCTTCGACGCCAATGGCAAATCCTATCCGCGGTCTCCGACTGCATTGAGGTACCGAACGATCAGGGCCGCCTTGGTAGATGTTGAGGGAGGGGGCGGTACCTTTACTGCTGCATTCACATGGACTCTATACGCCGAGAGTGTCTTTTATGAGTCTGAATTGACTGAGCTTCTACATGTTCCTCAATTCGTGCTCCGAGAGCGTTCAATTGCCCTATTCGACTTACGCAGGCTTGGGGAGAGGACAGTGAGAGCCATTATAGAGCCTATATTTGGAAGCAACTGTTCGCCAATGGAGGATCTCATGGCTCGTGTCGGTCGTGCATTGGAGTACCATGAGTGCGGTCGACTTTCCCCTCTGCAGCGACGCACGTCCATGAGCTATGATGATCTGGGTGTGCGAACATACTCTCGTGAATTGAACATCCTATATGACGACAGATTCCGTCAGGAGTTGATTCGGGACTTGAAAGAACAGTTCCACTTCATGAGCCATCTACGCAAGAACCATGACTTGGACCTGGCACTCCTGAACACCCCAGCAGCCATCTGCGCAAGAATAATCATGGCTGTGTCTGTTGTACAGCGGTGGCCGAGGGCCGATCGCAGTCCTGAGATCGATCCCAATCTAAGTGATATCGGGAATAATAGCCGAGATGGAACGTCTTATGAGTGGTATAATCCCATGCCTGAGGGTTACGCCTTTGACATTGTCCAGCCGAAGCCTAATCCCCTCATTGAGTTGTTTGCAGATGCGGATCTCATGAATCGTGCTGTATATATTCAATAACAGGCGAGTGAGGCACGAAGTATTTGGACTGGGAGTCTACGATCCTTGACGTGTTCCTTAGAGATTCTGCCCTATGTCCCGAGACTGCTACGCTTCTTTTAAGGCTTCGCTACATATAACGCCTTCATCGAGTCGCTCAAAGAGAGGGATATATACGAGATCACGGATCAACAGACGGCTGAGACATTCGTCGCGATGCAACTTTGGAAATGCATTCCGCCAGGCAAGGGGAAATGGAAAGGATGTTGTTGTTCCTTAGCTGCTACTCGACGTATCCTATCGATGCAAGCCTTTCGAATTGCCCACCTCTGGCTTCGCTCAGCTGAAAAGGGCGCCATCTGGCCACTCCTAACCGCAGACCCTTCGAAGCAAGCACGTCCAGCGTCACTCAGGGTGAAGGCCGCCGTCGAGATATATCATTAAGCCTAGAACTCCGACCGCGAAGAAAGGCAAAGACGCTTCAAAGCATCTAATTCTAACTTACCAAGTCTGAAAAGCCGCCATCTAGATATACTAACGAGTCTAGACTTCGACCTGATAAGTGTAGCCTCTTTAAAGCGACTACTTTCAAGCTTCGCTTAGCTGAAATCGCAACGATATGGATATCTAGACAAGCATACAACTTCAACCTTGAAGAGAGGGAGACCACTTGAAGCAACTACCTCCAGCTTCGCTCAGCTCAAACCGCCGTCATCCATAAATGTCCCCCAGACAGGAATCCCAACATCCTCCTTTCCCAGGTAGTACCAGTCTTCGAGTTAAGGGTATCAGGCCTCCGATTGAAGTTTAGCGAAAGCTGTGTAAGCGGGCATCTATCCTTTAAAGCAGTCTTAGACTTCTTGAACTTAGGCGCGGTGGTTCTCTTTCCTTGGACGCTGATCTTGAGCTGCTTCGACTTTATATATGGTTTAAGTGGGCTCTTACTCGACTCTCGCCTATCGTTAATCACCTCTTGTAATTCCTTCTTGGCCGGGTAATACTATTTAAACCAAAAGTCGCATCTGGTGATCTCTGATCAGATGTTGAGTCGTATATTTGGAAGTCGTGTAGGCAAGGGCCGATCTGCACGTTTCTATTAAATATTTGGATGGCACATTTCTCATCCATTGCTCATCCGAGCAGTTGGCGACAGAGCTTCCAATCTCATCTGAAGCTGACTCGATCCGTGTTTGATCCTGTAGCTCACTGACCTGAATCTTTCTTGTTGGCCAGTACTTCTTTCGATCTGATCTGTCAAAGAGCTGGTGTTCAAGTTCAAGATGACGAGTATAATACTTACCCGAATTGAAGACCTTTTCGCTTTCACACTGGTTGAACTTGATGTAGTAGGGAATTTTCCAGAATGGGATTGATGTAGGTGAAGGTGCATGTTAAAGTCCTTAGTATAGAGATGACTTAGTCTACAGCCAAACGGATATAACTATGGCTTGAACGAAGTATCATTTATTTTCGTAGGATTTAGAAGTAACTGTTTTACCTATAAAGGATCCTATAGCTCGTGTTAGTCGTACACTCATAGGTTTAATAACAATCTAGAGCCATAGATCTAAAATTCTCGCGGGGATCTAGGCTCGGTGTTCTATGCTAGCATGTGGTAGGGTGCGTACGTACATGGCGCATTGTCAAGTATGACTCGACAGGCCTGGATCTTTTAACGTTGTGGGGTGGTTGGAAGGACTAGGAAGCGGCCATCTCCAGCGTCGCTGAGCTTGACTTGCTACTGCTCGATAGATAAGAAGCCTGGAATACTGATATGGAAGGGCTGGAAGCCCTAGGAAGCAGCCATTGCTACCATTACTCAGCGAAAAAGGCCACCATTCGGGATATCAACAAGCCTAGTACCCCGACCTGTGCGAGACGTGAACCCTCTCAGCGACTCATTTCTAACTTTACTCAGCCTAGAAAATCCGCCATCTAGATACGTCTACAAGTCGGAAATGCCAAGCTAGACAAGACTCAAGCCTAGAGCCTTCGACAATTTTTCGACCTACCAGTCTGTTCTTTCTCGTTTTCGATGGATCGCTCTGTTTCGCAGCCATTATACGCTTGGGTTTCGTCCTCTCTTGTTCCTTTGTGATACGATGCTTTGCTCTGGCATCGGAGCATACCTTTTGGTGACGTACCACAAGGGTTTGGGTGGTAGTAGTTTCGCATATAAAGACAAAACGCGAAGGCGGATCTCTGGATCCACCAATAGGGAACTGTTTGTGTGTATCATGTTATCCCGAGTAACAATTCGTTACGTTGATCTTGCTGTATCTGGTATTGAAGTCTTGCATAAGAACTCGTTGACAGTAGTGCGAGATCTTCCGTTTGAGACGATCCCATCAGCTCCGCTACATCTTCGACTGATGCATTAAAGTCCTCCATCCGTGTCGGCGTGACCACCTGCCTCTTCGGTTTCAGCGCGATCCTTCGCCTTCAAAGCTAGGCCAGCTTGGATTAGATCTTGCACTCGTTTGCGTCCGGTTATGTCTCTTATTTGAAAGCGTGTATCACTGTCTCTCCCTCTGTCTGTATTGGCGGGTTCGTTCACATTGAGCCACTCATTGATTTCTGCTGTGGTGATGAGGCCAGGTAGTATGGGCGCAGCGTCTGAGTCTGGGATTGGAGCACCATGAGGGGCCACAGACCCACTTTCCAGTCTCTTGTTGAACATTGCAGTCTCGGTGTTTTCGGTTGTGATCATGTTTCCATCACGAGGTACAGTATATTCTGCTGTAATCCTGTGGTTGATTGATGAAGTGCCATGTCCAAGTTGCTGGGCTGTCAATTTGACCGCTTCATCATGATCCTCTTTCATATGCCCAACCTCGCTGGCCATACCATATCGCAGTACATGAGGATGGGGTTTCAAAAGAAGACCGGCAATCCCGCCCTATTTGATTAAAGAGATTGACTTTTATTTATATATATTTATCATAGATTCTGACTGCGTTACGTAAAGTGTTTGATAGCTGGTCTACTTTCGCAGGTTTCTCGAGATTGCAGCCACCTCTAGTTAAATTGTTCCACCATTGTGGACATACGGCCATGTCAGGTCGTTTCCATCGGATGATGCCTCGATTATGTTTCACTGCGTCTTCAATGATGACTTGGAGGGCGGTTCCGAACACGAGCTCATGGCGCAGCGCATGAATCAGCATGAACGCTATGGGGCAGATGTGGTACTGTTGCTTGGTCTTGGCAACATCAACTTCATATTATAGCTTATCCTTCTCTTCTCTTTGCTTGCTGTGTCGTATAGAAATCGTAGCATGTAGTTGTTCGGCGCCTCGAGCTGCTGTGATCTTGACATCTGACCACCGAAAGGAGGGAACTCCGGTAGTGTTGACTTTGTCCCACATCACCACACCTGACGCCGAGGCTTGACAGCAAAGCAATCGACATTAATTTGGAGATCACTTCGTCCCACGATCTCGTGCCTACATGCTCCCAGTGATGGAGCCACATTTTATATTTATAAAGAGATAGGAAAATATAATATATATTTTTGACTGACTGTGTATTCATTATAGAATGCAATAGGAATCTCTGAACAACAGATGCGTCTGGTACTTGTGGGTTACTGAAGCAAATGGTGTAAGCATGCATCTATGCTATACGTTAGTCGATGGTTGGGGAAACAACCACTGGTGATCTAGAACTCCACGCTCGAACGCCGACCAGCGATTCTTCCACAATTCAATTTCTTGGGCCTCCCTAGGCGAGGAGACAGTGGCGGAAAGCGATAAGTGTTTTACTGCCTTCTTGGAAGACACAATCCTCCAATCCGAACCTCAATAGTGAGAGAACTTCAGCCAGTCAGCTCAGTCATAGATCAATGATCTAGCAACTACATCGCTGCGGCTGTATGGTCCATTCCCGACTCTTCTCTCTTGAATTGCACTTTCTAACACCCGCTGCTGAAGGCCTGCCTTGTTTGGTAGAGGCCTGTCAGAAGCTCATCATTTGTGATATCAAAGTATCACCCAAGCCAGCCTTGCCACAGTCTTTTAGTAATCCAGTCCCCACAAAAACCTCCTCCTTCCCAATGATATAGTTATTGCCAACTTCAATCGACCCTGTGAGCGAACCGAAGCTTTCACCACCATTCCCTAAGATCTCGTGGGTGGACCTCATCGCCGCAAGTATCAAGACACTGATCTCAGCTCTGTCTTCGTCCGAGAAGGAGAGGCAGAGGCAGAGGCAGGAATGACAAAGAATCTGCGTTTTCAACAAAGCACAACCTAAAACGGTACTGCTCGTGCATTCTGTTTGTATTGAAATACAAACCGTAACATCATTCCTTCCAGTAATCGGTGACTCTTGCTTGACATGATCCCTTAATTCTGCTAGCCTTCGGGTTGGCTTCGACGCACAATCCAGGACATCTGTCCAACAGCTCCCTTGAATCAAAGAGATGTCATGTGCTGTTGACATCACCCAGAAGCGTCCGCACTTAGTGAAACACCATCAATCATGCTTTCGAAACCTCATTTGGATCTGCTGGACCTATCTAAGAAGATCCTTGCAGTTCACCTCGATGAAAGCATGAGTATTGAAGGGCTTTCATGTGGAGGAAGCCTGTGTGCTTCGCCTCGCCTATAAGCCAATTGACGAAATTCAGCTCACCATCGAAGGAAATATGAATTCTTTCCTTAATGAAATTGTCAACATTGAAGATATGTATATATAAGGAGCTTGAGCTTGAAGAGTAGTCAAACCCGCACGAACTAAATGAAATCAACAGAGTACCAAAGAGCATCGCCGTCACTTTCCTGGCTATGGATCTCGAAGTAGATCCAACACGAGAGCAAAATGCCTGACTTCAGACCAAGACCGCAAGTACAATTTCTTGCGCGAAGGACATCCACAGCTAACTTGCCATCTCGGCACGGAATTCAATGAGATAGCAGAACAAGCTTACGCAGATATTGATTGGCTGAAAGCGAAGTGTGCTTGGCTTGTCAAGATGATCGACTCAGGTATTGCGAGAGGAAAAGTACATAATCAGGAAGATGGGGACGAAGCAGTCTTTATAGAAGTGGCGGCAGTGATGATGAGGATCCCAAGGTGTGTGAAGCCTCTCAGTCACAACGATGAGTTCGAGAAGTGTGAAGCCTCTCAGTCACAGCGAGGATGCCGAAATGTGTGAAGCCTCTCAGTGATGATGAGGATTCTGAAATGCGTGAAGCAGCCAAGGTGTTCGGCAATGTCAATATCAAATATGAAGCGGTTCACAGCGATCTGAAGCTCAACCAATGCCGGCGAGCAAGTCCAGGTCTCCCATCCATCCCAAGTAAACAAGCGTAAAGCACCACATACCTTTGACCCATCATCTACGTTCAATATTGGCGATCTCATGCGTGAAGAGTTACTCTCCAAACAGCCAGTGCTCGAGCCTAGTCACATGTTTCAAGCCGAGGTTGCTTTCTCACAGTCGACCCGGACCATCACTCTCAAGCTCAAGCAGGAGCTTTACCTCTGAGAAGGTCTTTGACGGCTCTGCTTGCTATTCTCAAAAGAGCGATTGACCAAAAGGCTAATCCTTGTCGATATTTCAGCTATGAACCCAACGTCAAAGCGACGAGAATCAAGGAGGCAGTGAAAGCATACAAAGTGGAGCAGTCTCAGCCAGCGTTGCTGGAAGAAGAAGAAGAAGCAGGAGAAGAGGACTATGCAAGTCCGAAACAAACAGAATGGAACGAATGGTAAGGAGATATTGGAACGAATGGCAAGGAGAAAAGTGAAGGAATAGGCACGCTGACGCTGCAAAAGCAGCTGGTGCTCAATTCACTCAAATAGAAAGCTCGTGAAGAATAACGTAGGAAGCTGGAGCGGCACCATTTTGGACTTGGAGAAGATCTGGTGAGCGAAACTAGAGCATAAGCTCGAAGCAGTCTTGATTGGAAGCATACGAAGGTGGTCGCGGAAGAGGTAATGGATGGTTCTTATGAGCCTTATCCTGCAAACTGTGACCGTACGTTCTTGTGGCGAGTATTGACCTTCAGCCTGGCTGTCACTATGTCAGCCTTGTAAGCAAGCATTCTTATGGACCACCTCTCAGCATATAAGCAGCCGTAGTCGAGACTCAACTCTTGGCTTGTGCGAGCTAAACTCGCGAAATATGAAGATGCCGTTCGTAGAAGATAGGGTCGCTCACTGTTCTGATTCTTTTCGTATTGTCCTTAATAAACGTCGAGCTGCATATCGTGAAAAGAAAGTTTATCATCAGGTTTATTCTTCGATGGCGTTTAGACTCATACACGCTCTTCGCCACGGATTGGAACTTAAACCCACGGTCCAAGATATTATTAAAGACACCCTGAATAACAATGAAGATGGAACCTACATTACCAACGTTTACATGCCAGTCAAATTCTGTTAATAGTCCTCCTTCGTGTTCAGTGACATTTCGATAGATAGCTTACAGGAAAGCCCACCGAAGCTTTGCACGAATGATGGCAAGAAACTCCCTTTCTGCTCCTTCATGCTCGCTTATGCTCCCAAATGCGCAAATGAGCGTCGCACATGAGCGGATGCATTTTTCCGAACCAGCGGCCGGTGGTTTCTTCGTATTCGAAACTTCATCACGCAATGCCACCCTGTTACAAGAAAGCACGGCATAGGCTGCATTTGTGCTGCCCGAGTATTTGCCTTAATTTCAACCCGAACAAGTCTGGACGGCCAGGTTGTTATCACCTTGATTGTAGACAACATATATTCACGATAGTGAAACCGAAGAAAAAGCTTTATCTATCACATTAAACGGTGAGTTCCGTAGCTCCATTGTTGGTGTTCAACTCTTCGACAGCAAGGTAGATCTTCTTCACATTCTTCTCCCAAAACCCTTCGCTACCCCATGTAGCCCTTTCAAAGAGACCATCGTGCCTTGCATTCAACCAGCCTTTGGTCCTGCGCGTGGTAGACCCCAGGAGCACCTGAGCAAGACCAGAATTCATTATCTCGAAGTTTTGGTGATGATTGTGGGTCAGAGAGAAGGCGAGAAACCAGAATCCAGCAGGGACAGAGCGCCGTGCAAGGTGATACGCAAGCCTGTAGTATTGCACTCTTCGTTCATCGATTGGGAATAGGTAGAAGGGCAGATATGTCAGAAGAGCGAAGAAAAGGACCAATATGAGAAACACCCACACAGGCACACTTCCTTGTCCGAAGATTGCTAGATTCATGCCCAGCATGGCGCAAACGAAGTTGATCGGGAGATATAGGAAAGCCAAGTTAGAGAGCTTGCTAAGGCTGATTGCTGTGGTCTTTGACTCTTTGGCCTCTGTCAATCGCTCTGACGCCAGCTCAACCTTGTAATCCGAATCAGTTTCGTGAATGTGCCACTCGTATATTCTCATGGTATTATCATACAACGACAAGAGCATCTCAATATCGGTCACGAGACCTTGAAGCTTTCGCCGTCATGGATCATCAGCGGAGTCCGAGACCTCAGGGACCGTGACTGACTGATGTCCAGGAGTTAGCGGTCCGATATATCCAAACAAGTCTTGCTTCATTTTGACCAATTCGAGTCGCCGATGATGCATAGCTATTATGTCTGGATGACCTTGGGAGCAAACTCGGTCGCTCTCGTCCAACTCGATCGACTGCGTATCATGTCGCAAATTACAGTCTTCGTAACATCTTAGGATTAAAAGACGGGCGTAGAAGTGCACGATGCGGCAAGAAAATTCGGATGGGTCATCGGGAAACTCATGATTCATAGAGGACGTATCGACGGTAAAAGCGAACAGGTCAACGGCACAATGGTCCGAGTATCTCTCGAACCCACTGCGCCGCCTCCATGGGGACAGCGGTTGCTGATAAACGGCTTTCGACCGAAGGAGTGCGATGACTATCTCTGCAATTAATCCTCCAAAGTCGTCAGCCACTTAGGAGAAGCCAGACTCACCAATACCACCTCTGCAGCAGACAGACAAGCATTCCGAGTCAACACTCAAACGAAGTACGGAGGCGCGCGTTTCTGACGGGAGTCGAATAGGGTTCCAACGGCCGCCAAAAGTTCTAAAGTCTTCCCTCTTACCGTCTTCTCCTTCCAAAGTTTGGCGAATAACTCCAGGACAGCCAGGTTCATCTCTGAATTCCTTATAGTCGAAGTGGTGGCGCATGAATGGCACCTCGAGTTTAAATCTGGTCCACAGGAGATCGAGGATCACCGGATCCCCTGAGAGCTGTCTCTATGACACAGTATCACCGCACGTACATATTTCGAGGCGAGACGATTCTTTAAAGCGAGCAGTGCAGCTGAGCCAGTCCCAAAGTCTTCGGTGATTGTGGCCGACGCATCTTTCGTCATTTTATAAAGCACCCTGAGTAGATATTCTGGACTAATTCTGTTCTTAGAAATTGCATCTGAAGACACAAGTTCATGAAGCCATTTGCAGTCGTTCGACGATACCGAGTGCGCCTTGGTGTACTCTTTCAAGTTTCGCCATTGTGCGCTCACACTGCTCGAGCTTTCTGCATAGGCGGGCTGTCGAGTATCGTCGAGAAATGCCATCGCGATGAGATTTGCAGAACGGCGATCACTAAAAATGAGGTACAATGCACGACATAGAGCTGAATGTAGGAGCCGTGTGGCAAGAGAGACAAGCATTCACTACAGCGTTGAAGAAGTGGGACCCTAATGTATTCAGCCGACAGCCATCAGCATTGCTCAGCCTCATTATGGGTTTGCTTCTTGGGACACGGTCTTATGCACGAATGCGCCAGAGCTGTGGGCATTGCTGCCGCCAAGCCATCCCCAGACCGCGGCCGACGTTTAAGTCTCCCCCATGCTGCGCCCTTGTATAGCCCTGAAAATATGCCTCTTGCTCTATGCTCTCCCCTACTCCCACTTTTTCAAATAAAAATGAAGCAGGGTCGCTTTAGAGAGAATAGGGGGAGCAGTAGAGCCCGAATGGAGGAGCCTTTTCTGAATACCCAGAGAGGTCTAGTAGAATGCAGCCTAGATTGCCTACCTTGGAACCGGCTATAGCTGCTCGCGTTATCTTTCACAACATGGATCAAACATAATGTTGCCTAGTTCAGCCTCTTGCAGGCTAGACCTAGACTGTCCAGTACCCTCGGCGATATAATTGATCAGCAAGCTGTTCATCTTCATCTGGCTGCTGCTCAACCTGCAGCCCAAACTGCATGCATTGCTGCTGACTATATCATGCCAATGATTGCGAGAATGTGCTAAAGGTACCAACCCTCAGAATAGGTACCTAGGTATTGAAATGCCCGATGGAGTCCCCGGAGAAGGTTCGGCAACGGATAAACCCGCCCCGTTCTGCGGTGCCTTGGCATGCTTGGCAGAGCCAAACTCATCTCTCTCTTGTATCTATCATCAACATCCGTCACACATGTTCCCTCTTAATAGACGGGACATGCTCTACTCCATGCTCCCTAAGCATGGCATAGAATTCCAAAACTATGCTGACAAATATGCTTTTCATGAAATTCTCGAAGCCTTGCTAACTTTTATCCAGTATTGATCATCTTACAGTTGGTATAAAAATCTATGTAAAGATATATAACCTATCTATACCTATCAGTCAAGTTTGTTTTCCTTTTCGTCGCAAATGGCATTAGGCTGATAACAGCATTCTACTATCGCCTCTCTCATGCTTCAGCAGACTGACTGTCTACCTTGCCCTCTTTTCTTCCTACGCCCCATCGCCACCGAGATCTCCATCCTCCTCAAGTCTCGCTCACAAGGAGTCTGTGAAGCCGAAATAGCACTTGTTTCCCTCCTATATCCCTGATCCACTCTTCTCTTTTCTTTCGTAATTTCCAGCCGGATTTATTGAGGTGGTAGGCGGTCTTATATCATTACTCCTTCTCCTTCTCTTCCCTCTCCTCCTTCCTCGCCTTCTGCTCCCCCATCCTCTCCTCTACAAACGCCCAACACTCTTCCAGCCGTCGCAGCATCCCCTTATCCTTCATCCGCACCACAAAACCCTTGATGCCATCGTAAAGCCGTCTCGCCTCCTCCACATCTAACCCCCCACCAACATTAGCAAACCACAACCGGCAACCATAAGCCGCAAAACAATAATCACCTTTCTCAGTGCACACTCCCGACCTCTGCATTCCCACCTCTAGCGCCTGCAACCTGCGCAGACGAGCTTGCATCCGCGCATTACGCACACCGTGTTGAATCCAAGGAATGCTCTTCTACATCATCGGTATGACGGGGACGGCGCATTTGAGACCGAATTCAAGAGCTGGCATTATGTGGGCGAAGTGTTGATCTTGCATGGCTGACGCTGGGTGGTCGAGGTCCAAGATGAATGTGAAGTAGATCGTTGATATATCTATTCAAGATAGATAGGGAGAGGAAACAGAAGCAATTCCCTTTGCGATATCAGTATTTTGGAATGAGGAGTACGAGTTACGATCTCGATGTCCCTTATCTTTATACATATCACTCCAATACCCAAAACCATCATTGATACACCTTAGACTCACTCCTTCATCTGATGGCAGCTTCCAAACACAGCTTCCACACACAGCCATCATTCTAAACAAGACTGACCAAACCCGCCAAAGACGGAAATAAACACCACCTCTCACTCCCATAGCCATACCTTAGAATTAGAATTATGATCAACCCAATGTAGTATCCCGTGACAAACCTGTTTTAAGAATAGAATGGTTGAGGCTAAGCCATCTATTTACATGACTATACTTATAGAAGCTACTATACATTCGTTAAGAAACAGCAACAATATAATCCCCACACAAAATTTCCGCAAGGCCTATAGATATCAGGTCTCTCCGAAGTGTCTGGAAGAAACTTCCTCAGCTCTTTGCTATTCATCAAGAAAGTTCATCCACCCCCCACCCATCCCCAGTCATCACTAATCACAACACCACCAATCCCACCACCATTCCCACCATTCCCACCACCATTCCCACCACCACTCCCACAGCCCATATCCATCGTCACACCCAGTACCTGTCCTCATACCCAACCCAATTTCCCATATCCATCCTGGCAATGCATCCACATAAGAACCAAGCTCCAATATTGTGTAAGTATTGAGCTAAGTCGACGGTGGTGGCGGTAGTTAAGAGGAATGGAAGTTGTGCGTGCGTTGATAGTGATGGGGAGTGGGTGATGGTGAGTGTTGAAGAATTGAGGGGGGTTGGTGAGTGGTGAGGTTTAAGGGGGGTTTGGGAGTTGATATGGGCCGCTCGCATTATGTGAATGAATCGAGAACCTATTGACCTTTACGAAGGGGAGTACAGCGAAGGCTGTCGAATATGCATGTAATCAGTTGATTGGTGGATGGCATGAGGAGTGTAAAGCGGTCTGCAATCGATACCTGAGACGCCAGTTTAAGCAACAAACAATTCATTCCCAGGGTATACCTTCCCACCCACAACTCCTCATAAGCACATGCAACTCATATCACCTCACTCAATCAATCAAACAAAAACTTATAGACCCTCCCAATCTTCCTACATACCCCCGTCCTATTCTCCCAAGCTCTAAAGCTCGCTTCCAGATGACATCCAGTATAGAGTGTCTCGGCCCAAAGCTGCTTCTCCAAGTCCCGTCCGAACCTCTTTACCATCTCCGCTTTAGGTCCCCACATCCTCTGATTGATCTCGGTATGAAACCACTCCGGAGCTGTCGCGGCATCCATTCTATACGTCTGTGCGTGAACGAAAGCCCTCTTTACCTCTTTGATGGTGGAGTTGCGCAAGGCGTGTTTCTGGTAGTCCTCGGTGGGGTCGTGTTGGACATCGCCACAGTCTTTGAATTGGTTGTCGTCGTGGTGGAAGCCGAGGATTTCGACGTTGGTGCGTACAGTGTAGAAAGTCGAATTCAAGGCCATCGCTGCTGCGAGGTAGGTCTCTTTTTCGCCCGGGCTAGAGCCACCTTGCGAGAGCAATGTGAAATAATGCGAAGGGCCGTAGTAATTGTAGTAGAGTGCCAGTAGCAACGTAGACGCGTGTTGACTTTTCGAAAGGAGAAGTTGCCCTGCTTCCGACGCTGCTCGCTCTGAGATACTAGGGATGGGTTGGGAAGATATCTCGTAGTATTTGGGAGAAGCTGTATTAGCCCACTATTCATTGTCAGCTTCCTACATATCTAGTGGATGGTGGAGTGAAACCGACATAATCAGGCCAGCTCACAAACCCCCTCTCCACGAACGGCTCACCCTCTAGCATCCGTTCCGGCATCTCAACAGCAATCTCATCCGCATCCATCCACACAACCTGATTAAACCTCGAAAACACCATCGCAAAAACCTTCAACTGCCCCTCCGCCAACTCCACCTTGGTCACCACCTGATCCAGCACCTCCGCCATCACCAAGCACCTCGCATTCAAACCCGGCAGTATCCTCTCACAAACATCCCGCTCACAGCCATCCCTCGACCGCATATAAACCTCAACAGGCAACCCCGACCCCGTCCGTCTCAGCATCCTCAACGACACCACCAACACGGGCAAATACTCCCCCACAGCCATCGTCACAATGCCTCTCGTGCCCTTCGCATACGGTAACTTGGCAGCCAACTCTGGAAGCTGCCTGACATATCTCTTATGCGCATCTCGTAGCTCATCGACATCTTGCTGCGGTATCTTCAAAAGATCAGGGCGTGTGCGGAAGCTCTTCTTGAGGCCAGCGAATTTGTGGAGGGGGGCTTTGACGGGGTCGTTTGGGAGGGAGCATTTCGGCTTCGCGTCGAGGAGGGCTTTGGAGAGTTGGTCCCAGTATGGAAGCACGGCTGGGGCATAGATAGTTGAATAGGTGGGAGTTCCGCTATCGATCTTTGTACGGTTGGCGGGTAGGGTGAACAGAGACACGGCTCGCTGTCTCAGATCGGCGCCGGATCGGAAGAGCGAGGCCAGGCCAAGCAATGCCAAGATTAGAAGTGGAGATGAGAGGAGAAGTCGGCTCCTTCGAATGTTGATCATGTCTTTAAATGGATGTTTGGGATGGATGTTGCTGTCACATCCATCGAGACATTGTCTCTCCACTTCATGTGGGTCATCGAGGCAGGCATGGTGCAGTCAGAGTCACTTCAGGGCGTGCCATTACGAACATCTGCGTGCCAAGACTTTTAGCCAACTACTGGAATGGATACCTGCTAAACGGCCTCGCTTTTGCAATCATTAGTAGCCAAGAGAAGTCGATGTGTGCAGCGATGAGTCTCGAAAGCTGCTAACCGTGAAGTCTGCTACCGAACTCACAAGGCAACTGCAAACAAACCAGACTCCTATCCTTGACGCCCAACACATGTTCCAGTCCCCCTGAGGCGGTTGCATACACTCCCCATCATAAAACAGTCACTTTGGCATAATACCATTACATCTCCTCCACCGCGCAGTTCGGATGGAGCACATAGACCACCTTCTCCGCATCCCTTGAGCTGCCCTCCTCAGGATCCAGACCCTCACCGCGGATCTGCATGAAGATGTTGTCCTACAATCGATGGTTAGCAAGACGGCTCTGATAACGCATGCACAACGCACGACTAGAGACAGAGAAAGCCATACCTTAACCATCCTCTTGATAACCTTCCCAACCAACTCCTTCTCCTCCTCTCCCTCCTCCACGCTATTCAGCTCGTCTTCTTTCTGCTCAAGGTACCAGGTCACCAACTCCTCATGCTCCACCCCTTCCCCTGTCGTCATCTCATCCTCATTCACCCTCCGCACCAGCATGTTGAGAATAGCCATATACTTATCATACGTAATCTTCGTCCTTCTGTTCTGCGGCGCAGGAGTCGGTGATGCTCTACCCGCGGCACCGTCAGGGCCATCGTCGCCGTCTTGGTCTTCGTCGTCACCGTCAGCCATTGGTGAATCGCCATCGCCTCGGCCCTGATCATCCCTGTGCCCATTGGCGGTGCCATTGTTCAAGACATCCTCTTCGTCGTCCTCAACTTCGATGTCGTCCTTCTCGACACTTATAATGCTTTGCCGCAGCAGGTTGAATGCCTCTTTGACGAAATTGGGAGTCACGTCATCAACGCAGTTGGCTTTGGCAATGGCTTCGCTGAGACGGATCATGCTCTCCAACTGTCTGACAGTGATACGGTAGCTATTCCTCCCAATGCCGCCTTGAGCGTCGTCTGCTCGCAATTCCTTGTACTTCTCTACGAGCAGAGTCTTGGCTTCAGGCGTGAACTCTGGCTTGAAAGTTCGTGCGAAGCGGATGTAGCGCTGTAGTTGCTCGGTTGAAAATTCTGGCTGTACCGCTTCGTCTCGATTCATGTGAATATTGACGATGTGCTCGGCCAGATGCCTGTCTACACCTTCATTGCACTCATCCAGGATTACGAAGAACAAGTCGAAACGACTCATGATGGGCGCGCTCATGTTGATGTTCGCTCTGAGTGTAGTCTTCCGGTTGTATCTCCCTCCTACAGGATTAGCAGCAGCGAGAATACTGGTCCTTGCGTTCAAAGTGGCCTGTATACCTGCTTTGGCGATCGAGATGGTCTGCTGTTCCATGGCTTCGTGGATGGCTACTTGATCGCCAATATCCATTTTGTCAAACTCGTCAATGGCGCAGATGCCGTTGTCTGCAAGCATGAGAGCACCGGCTTCAATGGTAAATTCGCCAGTTTCTTCGTCCTTGACCACTGCTGCTGTTAGACCGGCGGCAGAAGAAGCCTTGCCGGAAGTGTAGACTGCGCGAGGTAAGAAAGAGCAGATATATCTGTGTAGCTGTGAGTTACAAAGTCTAGTGCATAAGGACCGAACACTTACTTGAGAAATTGACTCTTGCTGGTACTCGGATCTCCGACAATGCAAATGTTCAGATCTCCTCTCAGTTGCATGCCCTCGGGTGTGACTTTGCTGACACCTCCCATCAGCTGCAAGAGCAGCCCCTTCTTGACAATCTCATGACCGTAGACCATCGGCGCCAGAGAATTGACCAGCCTCGAGTAAATGTGATCACTGTGTACCATCTGCTTCAAATCCCCAATCTCGGAAGCAGTCAATGACTGCAGATAAGCGTCTTGAGCATGATCGCCAGTATCTTGAGGATCAATTGTCGCAGTCTGGTTCAATGAAGCCAAAATATTCCCAGCTTGTCCATTGAGTTGCTGGTTAGCCGCTTGTCCCGGTGTCGAGGTGTCTGGCGTTACCATGCACGAGAGGAAAGCCATCCTGTACGTCAAATCCCGGACACCCAAAGCCTTGAGACCTGTCACACCACTCCCTCCGGCGTCGCCCCCTCTGGGAGCATTTCGATTGTCTCTCGTAGCTTCCGGTCGTACACCAGGAAGTCCGAGCTGGCTAACGTCTGGCACCACGATGAGCGTCCCCGTGAAAACGCACTTCTCTCCGGCTTTGGCGCGGTCCACAATCTCTCCTCGCAGGATCACGTCCATTGTTCGAGGCATGCTTCCAGTGGGTATCTCGGAGCTGTTCTCCTGAATCCTGACCTTCTGCCAATCCACGAACGTGCTCTGCCGAATATCCAACCGCCATCCTTGTCGGTTGCCACAGGTCAAGTTGGGGCATTGTGTAGGCTCGGTATATCTGAAGGTTTGCTCGACATTCGATATGACCGTCCTACAGCCTTCGCAAATGAAAGTGGCGAGGTACAGCTCTGGTCGCACTTCTGACGTCCTCGTAACAGTCCCTGAAATCGAGAGGAGCTTGCCCACAGATGCTGTTCGTAGCTGCCGTACTCGCGAGATCAGAGGTAGATTGTAGAATGCCAAGGTGAAGAGCTTGTCCGTCTGCTGATTTGTAGTCCTTGAGCCTTGCGTCTCAGCCTGGCTAACTCCGTTGCCTGCAACGGAAGACCCGGTCTGGGACGATGCACTTGTAGGCTGTCTATGCTCTTTGAAATAGCGCGGCTCGTGCTTCGCGATCAAATTGTGAAGTGCTCTCGTCAGAAAGGGTAGATATCGATAGTAGTCGTTTGCGATCGCATTGGCCAAAGTTTGGTTTTGTAATGAAAGTAGGTGTTGGAAGTCGACATAGAGGGTGGAGAGATTGTAGATTCTGAGGCCGTGGATCTGTGCAATGTAGTATTTGTCGCTGGTCAGAGCGCTGGAAGGAGGCGCTCCGGACAATGTGACATCCTCGATAAAGCTATGCATGTAAGCACTTGATCTCCCAGCATCCTGCCTTTCAGACGTACTTGTCTAGAAAGTTCTCAAACTCCTCTGCGACCTTTTCACCCACTCTGTCCACTACCTTGGGCACAGCTCTTGCCATTGGATCTCGAGGCCTGTTCCGATCTGTACCTCGAGCGCCGACAATCTCGTCATCGGCAAAACCCTCAGCATCGCTGAGCGCTCCATTGCTTTCTGAGGGTGGTATTGAAGAACGCTGAGCGCTTCGGCCGTTGGGCATTTTTGAGGAGCCATTCGGGCGGGCGCCGGCTGCGAGGTCAAGATCTGGGTTATCAGAGTTCAAGAGGCCGTTGACAACAGAAGACATGATGGCAATGGGAGTTCCTGTTGTATCGTGTATGAGGGATGATTTTCCATTTGGAGGGGTGGGAAATCGGGGGAGACGCGTTCGCGATTCTTGCGCGTGAGAATCGCGTAAAGTGGTCTTGGCAGGAGCAACCAGTTGTGGCAAACATACAGTTAGTGGGAATTAATAGACACAAAGTATCTTGGATTCGCGGTGGTAGGCATGCTCATTTGGAATGGTAGCCTAACGGCGGTCGATCTTATCATGAAGAAGCCGAGCATACAAGCCTGTAAGAGCCAGACCTAAGGAGCAAAGCCATCGAGCCGGACCTGGTGATGCTGAAGGTTTGTACGACATGCTGCCATGAGTTCAGAGAAATGGAAAAGCGGATACCTATCCGAGGTCACATATTGCCTTATGGAAGCAAGGCTAAAGATATATCTTTGATTGTCTCTGCTGTGCTAAAAGGCTAGGTACAAAAGCGCATGCGTAAAACCCCTCTTGTCTCTGCCATTCTCTTGGGGTTGCTGGAAAGAACAAGGACCTCATGATGGCAACGTCCAAAAGTAAGAGAAGCTTCATGCATATGTAAGCGTAAGTGCAAGTGCAAGTATGAAGCAAACCCTCAGATGGCAGCAAGCCAATCCATTAGTGGGTGTGGTTCGAACGTTTGTCATCAACATCCTCAACTAAAATGAACGGTTTGCTGTTCTCGTCATACGCCACTGGTCCAAAGAGCTTCAGGAGCTCTGGTAAAGTGAGCTGCGCCATGATAGATCTATCATCCATGGCGGTGCTGATGATCTTGCTTTTTTCCTCTTGCATCTCAACCAGGCGCTCGTCAACCGTGTCCTCGACAACGCATCGGGTAATATAGGTTTCTTGATTCTGGCCGACGCGGAACACGCGTGCGAAAGCTTTGAGGGTTAGTATGTGAGAAAAGTATTGTCATGCATCTCTCACCTTGCTGTTCGACACACTTATTGAACCACAGGTCCACACAGATGACTCTCGAAGCTACTGTCAAATTCAATCCCGTACCACCACATTTGAGTGAAGCGATCAAGATCTGTACGTCAGACCTAGACTTGTCATCTCGGAAGGCACTAAGTGCTTCGTCCCGAGCGTTGTGTGACATCTTTCCATTGTACTATCCAACTTCAGCTTGAGCCAGAAACAGCCACGAACTATCTATTGCCTCACATGGCAGCATTTCCAACCTTCCTCCTGACAGACTCTTCCAAGAATGTGCATACTTTGCGGAGGAATTAGCTATGAAATCCTACGAGAGCGTAATCAGTACTTACACCATCAGCCACTCAGTGAAGATAATGATCTTGCAATCAGGGTTCTCAGCGATCCACTTTGCAAGTTGTGCCTTGACCGCAGTACATTTGGTTGATAACAAAAGCCCACCTTTTGAATCGACGTAGTCCATAGTGAGTTTGAAAGGTTTTTTAGCTGGTGTCTTATCTTTACCATCTTGGAAGACTGAAGCCGAAAGATCTCGTACCTCGAGCTCTTTCAAGTCTCTACAGGATACGCTCTCTTTGTATATGGTCCCACACTTGCCGCAAGGCGTATGGTCAAGGTCCCTTTTGGATGCATCGTATGCCAAAGTATGTAGACATTCTTCGCAATAGACATGCATGCAGCTCGTTACATATGGATCCTCTGGAGGCTGACCACAAGTATGGCATAGTGAGCGCTCCCTGAGTTCGTTCCAGTTTGATCTCTTCTTCAGCTCTTTTAAGAACTTGCCGAATCTGACCATAAGCGTACCCGCCTTCTTCCTGGGTTTCGGTGCCTCATGTTGCTCATTATGGTTTGTGAAGAGTAAGCCGGTACCAGGTACGTCCTCAGGTCTATCCTTTTTCTCAGTAATCATCCTTTTAAGACCCAGCATCATGCGTTCCTCAGAGCTTGTGAAGTTAGGATCCTCTGTGATGATATCGTTCCACATGGCATCAACGCTGAATGGTCGCTTCTCATGTTCCGCCTCTTTTTCGATGACCTCCTGAACCATGAAGATGTGTGATACCATCTGGCGTAAGCGTTGGAACATGACGATGACTGCTTTCGTTTTCTCTTCGAGAGTGCCATCTTTCGCAACAGCATTGATATAATTGATACACCTCCGTCTAACAAGCTCGTAGATAGCCCGTTCGACCTTATTGAACTTCAATCGGATGGTCTCTTGTGTATTTTTGGGCAATTTGATCAGAGGTGCTCCCAAGACACTATCTTGATGACACCTCCGCACCATCAACCCATCTAGCATGCTGTGCAGGCGCTTGTTGCAGACATCGCTGCCCTTGAGACAGAAGTTCTGACGGAACACGCCAATACTGCCTGTGTGCTTCACGCGCAAGAATTTGAAGTATGGGAAAAGCTCGTCGAGTCTGTTTTGGATCTAGTAGAATTCCTCGGATTAACATTTTGTGCAAACAGTGTGTTATGTATCAGAGGAGAGGAAGGAGTCCATAAGACATACCGGAGTTCCTGAAATAGCCCAGCGATGCTTTGCCATCAAAGCTCGACAAGCAATGGAAGTTTGCGAAGTGTGGTTCTTGATCACCTGCGCTTCTGCAACGATTTTCAGCATGAAAAGCGGATCGCAATGCGCAAAACACTAACCATCGAGCACTAGCATCGAAGTTAGCATGATAAGCAACGCTACGCTCTTGGCGGAGTGCAGACTTACCAACTCGGTAGAAAAGAGCTTTATGCAACAGATCCCGATTTTCGCTCCAGTGCTTAAGCCACCATTCTTCTTTCTCTGCAGAGGTTTCGAGCTCCTTGGGTAGGTGACAGCTTGGATACGATCTGACCACCTGTAGACCGGTCAGTAGACTTTGAGGCCTCGTGAAAGTTAATGATCTACTTCGCCATATGTTGTGAGGCTGTAAGTGTTAGTTTGAGCCGCTGCGTGGGTATGATCGCTTACATGACACTTGCTCTCTCCATCTCCTCTGCTGCGCCCTTGCCAGAATACTTGTGATTGCCATGATGTCGAACAACCCTACCGAATGTCTTCCCTTCGGCGTGAAGTTCAAGTTCCTTCTCCCCTAGACCTTTGTAAACGCTAATAGAGATTCCTTTTCGAACAAAACTTACATTGTCCCATCAAGGCTGGCGAGCAAACGACCAATGTACACCTCGGTAAGTTCGGATCAAGCTGAGGATTGGCGATCATGGTAGCTATCACCTGGACTAATGATGTGTTAGGTATGCATACAAGTATAGCATGATATGGTAGAACATACCTGTTTTTCCAAGACCCATTTCATCAGCCTATCCAATATCTAAGTCAGTCTAAAGTCTGCTAGGTTGGGAGTGCTTGAACGGAACAGTCACTTACCAAGATGCCGCCATATGGTGCCTGGTCCCCAATCTCTCTCGTTTTCATGTATGCTGCCCCTTGTACTTGGTAGTGAAACAGTGACGACTTCATTCCTTTGAATGCCCAATGGCCATGGCCATCTGGAACGACCTTATAACTACCAAGGATCCTGGTGGCTCTCACAATATCAATCTTATCCGATTTGGCTTGCTTCTGATCTGCGAGAGGGATATTTGCGATCAAAGATGTCATAAAATCATTCTTCTTCTTGTCGACGACATGTGGCAGAGCCGGCTTATCGAGGTTGGCGTTGGAGTCTTCGTAGATGTTGCTGTTTATCAGACTGCCAATATTGTTCATCCGACCAGTCTTTGTACGCTTAGCCGAATTGTCGACTGGCTTGGGCTGCTTCCTCTTGTGCGGTCTCTTCACGCCTCCCGCCGCTTCTTGAGCTTCAGCCTCCTTCACAGCCGCTTCGACCGCCCGCTTCTGATCCCGTAATATTACTGCTTCAATGCCCGCCATCATATTGCTCCGTTCTTCCCTCTCACGATCTTTTGCACGATGTCTCCTCGTCGAAAGCTCTGGTTTGCTGCTTGGGTCATCGGCCTTTGATTTCTTTGGAGCTGGCTTGCCAGTAAGCATCGCAGCCAGGACATGGTCTTCGTCATCATCTTCATCCACAGGTACCGAGAAACGTGGCTTTGCGGACGATCTGGGACGGCCTTCAGAGACGAAAAGGCCGTCGTCACTCTCTTCTGCTTCCTCTTCCGAAGACCCACTCTCAGCAGTCTCTAGCGCAAGTATCCTGAGACGGTTGTTCTCCTTCATCCGGGCCTTCTTGAACGCGATGTCATCTTCTAACGTGTTCTTGCGTGACTTCAGCTTCGCCTTGTAGCTTTGCTTAAGTGATCGAAAGTCTATCGCAGGCTGATCTGGAAGTATCGTATCACTCATCCAGGAAAACTCGTTCTCACTGTAAGCATGAGCAGACGGTGATGCCACTGATGATTGAATCGTTTCGAGGTTGCTTACAGCTCCAGTAGTTTTGGCGCGATTGGCCAGAGATCTCTCCTTGTACAACTTCTGCATACGCTTCAATCTTTCGATGTCCACAGGGTTACGCTTTCCGCTCGAATTGGGCGTTTTGAGGAGACAATTGCCTAATTTTGGCAGCGGACGAATTTGGGGCTCATCCTCAGATGATGAATCCTCCGGAGCATCCACTGGATTCTTATTCGCACCTAGGAATTCAACGTCTGGGTTCTCCTTCTTGATAGCGACTGACGTCGATCCATCATCGTACACAATGGTCTCTTCTATCTCAGATTCGCCGTCAGAGATCTCAATGGTTCCATCTGCCATTGAAGTCCCAAATCTAGGTATACTACTGACATGTTTGGCGCTGGTACTTTCCTCTGTGTCGGAGATGTCGATGACCTCACCTGGTACGAAACGGTGCCACATAATCTCAAAGTCTGTGGTTTCTTCTTTGATGGGGACATCTGTGTGTGCTCGAGGATGATCGAACGTCTTTGGCGGGGTTGAGGTTTCTGGTTGTGCAAGGCTTGCTTCGTTGTCTTCTGCGTTGCCGGCAAGGAGCGATCGGATCCGGTCTGACTCTGTTACCACTTCGCGTGAGCCCGCTGTGCCTCTCTCTAGAACGTTGACTATCGCAGCATCGTTAGAAGAGCTGTTATGGCCCGATTTCATGGTGTTCGGCTCAGCATGCTGCTGATGAGCCTCAGTATCCGCCACGAAGACTTCGCAGTCCGTTGGCACAAGTCCATCCTCAAAGTCTAGCATTGGCAATTCCGGATAATCAACTGGGTATTGGGTCCCAGGTAGGTCTTCATGGCCTTCGTCATTATCTGGGAAGAACAAGGGTGAGCTACCGTCGAAGGGATCGCTGACCTCCAAAGCCATCGCAAAATATCTGCTGTAAAGTTAGCAAAACGAAGAATAAAATAAGGAGCAAGGATGCTGGAATGATGAGGGAGTAATTGTATCGTACGTGTGTGGTGACGTGAGTAGACCGGCTTAATGAGCCCGGATGCTGGACTGATAGATAGGATTGCGACAGAACGGGTGGTGCTGATAGCAAGATGTGAAGAGTCAATCGGTCTGATGTGAGGAGTACCTTTGAAGACGCAGAGCGAGGAGATGCCCCAAATCTGAGACGGGAGACTACCCGTGTGACAGCTAGAGGTTGAGGTTAGTGAGATCATCAGACAAGTGGAAAAGAATGTGATGAACCTTTGGAGATGGACAGCGTGGTGATGTCTTGAAAGGAAAAACGTGAGTTTCTCTACACAATAACTAGGAGTAGAGATTAGCGAAATCAGCGGGAGATGGACAAGTATGTGATATACACTTGGAGACGTGAAGAGTTAGAGATGGCGTTTCGAGAAGAGAAACCTGGGGTTCCCTACTCAATAACTAGGAGTAGAGATTAGCAAAATCAGCGGGAGATGGACAAGGATGTGATATACACTTGGAGATGTGAAGAGGTAGAGATGGCGTCTCGAGAAGTGGAACGTGAGGTTCTCTAGACGACAACTATGGGTAGAAATCAGCAATATCAGCGTCAGATGGACAAGGATGTGATGTACCGTTGGAGACATAAAGATGTAAGGATGATGAAAGTGGAGAGCTTGTAGATGAGGTTGGTGGAGGAAATAAGCCTGGGAAAAGCAGGGCTAAAGTGAAGTCCGCTGTGGCTTGCCTGTGAGTAGCGATTAGTGGAAGTCAAGGCTTCAAGATGTTGTGGACTGGGAGAGCTTCGAGTTGGAAAAAGGCCACGAGAGGCCAAATGGCGTGGGACGTACAAGTGTGGAGGGTAGGAAAGGTGATGTCCGATGGGATGGTGGGCAAGGAGAAAGACGGAGCTTAAGCAAAGTGAGACTTACTACTGTGCTTGATATCGTACGCCTCTGGAAGAGGTATGCTCAGATGAGCGCTCAGACGGCAGATGAGGCAATGTTTTGATGTAAAAGCGAAGACGTTTGAACTCAGCGGTTGATCGAAGATGCCGCAAGAGCACGCAGTCGAGTACCGATAGAGAAATATGTTAAGGTATGTGGAAGCATCCAGACCACTAAAGCACAGCGGTTGATCAAGGTCGTTGGACGCCAAAGAGTGAATTTAGCTAGCGGCAGATAGCGAAAACAACGAGTCCGAGCGTGGAGGATGCAGGATACGGTACGATGCCAGGAGCTGTAGTATGTAGTGAACATCCAGAGACCGAAGACAAGTATTCTGATCCGAAGATAAGAACATCAGCGAAGTGAATGATCGGAAGGTCCTTTGTGACGAGCCTCCTGCAGAGAGGTCGCAGTTATAGACCGGAGGCACAAGTGGATGACTAGATTCATACGTTGTCGGAGCAGACCAGATAGCATCTTCGTCAAGCAAGGCTGCAGCGAGCTGGCCCAGGATAGGCGTGTCTTGGTTTGCGTGGCCGACCTGAGGTACTTAGCATACGGTACCGATAGGTAGTCGGCCAAAAGCAGAGAACAACCAGCTGTTCTGTTCTCCCAGCGTTGGCGCTGACCCTATCGACAAGGCAGTCCTTCCTCAAAGCCCTGGCGGGTGGTTATCACAGAAGGTACCCCCAGCAGGGACACTGCTGAGGCACCATCAACGGCGAGAGGAATACCCATAGTTAGTCTCAAGCAGAGGAGCCAAAGATCATCTCATCAACCTCCGCATCTCCAGTCGTTCAGAGATGGAAGTCCCAACCAAAGGCCCTAGGATCTCTGCATCTCAGCGTCAGCAGACCGATATCCCATACAGCAGATGTCCCAACTCTACTCACCTCTTCCCAACTTGACCTTCGCAATATATCAGACAGTTCGCCGCCATCTCTCTGCGAGATCATATATGTCGTCAGCATGATTGAGAAGTGTTGATACGGTGCGTAAATTAGATGACGAGATGCCATTGTGCGATGGTGGTTGAAGTGAAGTGCCAGACGAGCGGGAAACTTTCTACGAACGGCGCGTCTCTACCGCCGCGTCGCCCTGGGCTGGGGAAGGCACGAGCAGTCCTATGAATTCAAAGATTCCTTCGGACCTGATTACTTCTTCCTTGTCAGCCATTTTGGCGAGGAAGTTGTCTTGATTCGGCTGACATGCCTTGTCGCAAATTCACACAATGTCTCAAGTACGGCGAGGATAGTCACGGTAGCATGGACGCATCTACAGAGTCATGAGCCATGATGGGATACCGATGCCTTTCTCGAATCATGGTAATTCGCCTCGTATTCCTGTAAACCAAAACAGCAGGCCCGCAAGCATATGCACGAGAGGTATGTACAAACAAGAATAGCATGGTTCAATGCCACTATCCGCTAGCTTCGCTAAATGCTAAAGGCTGTTTCTAGTACGCCTGAGAAAAAATTTGCCGCCTGGGAAAAGGAATTCGTAATTTGTGGTAGTGCTCCGAAGCACTTGTGCCAAGAAATGATGGCGTGCATCTTCAATCGACGCATGAGAAGAGCAGTGAAGATGTCCGGGGACCATAACCTTCGGTACAGAGTGACCGTCAAGAATATGCGGCCAGATGATTTGGGAGAGAACGGGTGCGGATGAGAAGCCAGTGTGAAGGTTGAATCTTCGACGGAGCCACGGGCCTGAGGATATCGAGCTCATCTGATGGATCTGCTGTGACTGTCCCAACTATCATGGCCGGCTCTTGAAATCTCGCCCAGGCGAAGCGCTGGAGGGTGCCAAGCAATAGGTGGAGGCATCTGGCGAATCTCCCTGACATCAACGCATGGGCTATCGAGTATTGTTCGTGAGCGGATCGTCTGGAGGGTACTCCCAGGCACTGAGGGCTATGACGATATAGAGAATCATCAGCAAGACACCTTCCAACCTACGAGAGTGTTAGCAGGGTGTTCGATTGAATGGAACGCATGAGACTGACCAATGTGACTTCCCGTCCTGGATGAGGTAATTGACCAGCAAGACTGCAATGAACAAGACTGTAATCTCGAACCCATTGAAAGCAAGGTTCATGCTGTCGTTCTTAAGGATCCACCCAAGAACAACAGTGAAAGGAATGACCAGGAGCGCGATCTGCATACTTGAGCCGACGGCAACCCCTATGGCAAGATCCATCTTATCTTTGCAAGCAACAGTGACAGCAGTCGCATGTTCTGCTGCATTGCCAACAATAGGAAGTAGAATAAGACCAACGAATGTCCTTGACACTGAACCATTTGCTGTGATAGCGTCGATGCTGTCGACCATGAATTCGGCACAAACTGCAACGCACGCAGTCGAGGCAGCAAGAGTAAACATGGCGACCCATTTGCTTAATTGGGGTTTCTCGGGCTCGTCTTCTGTCTTTCTCATCGGCGTCTCTTGTGCTGCCTGGCCGCCCATAGAAGCTGAGATGTTGGCACCCATATTGGCGATACCTTTGGAAGCGTCGCCTTTTCCATGCTTGACTGATCGCTTCTCAACCTTCGGACTGGGTGCGTTGTACATTGATGCATGGGTCTTGAGCTGGAAGAAGAGATACGCCCCGTAGACCACCAGCAGTAAAATGGCGGTTCCCCGCGATAGCTCAGTGATTCGAGTTGTCTTAGCTTTCTCTATTTTCGCACGAAGTGGTCAGCAATTTGTGTTCGCTAATGTTCGGAGTGGAACAGCTTACGGGAACCATCTGCAAAAATTTGAAAGGCCGCAGGGATAATCAAGCTGCCGACAGCAAGAGCTAACAAGCTTGCTGCTGTCTGTGCAACTGTCACATTGAAATGCTGTTCGACTCTATTCAATCCACCGAAGAAAAAGCACATCCCCATGACGAGAAGTAGATTGGAAAGTATGCTACCGATCAGCGACTCTGCAAATGAACTCGGGCGTCAGCATTTCTCCTGAGCAAATGGAGAAGTTTTGAGACATGCCCTGAACAATATCGACCTGGCCCTTCGTCAAAGCCAGGATAGAGACAATGAGCTCAACAGCGTTACTGGTACTTCATCAGTGACGTAAATGATGGATACTATATTTTTATACTTACCCAAATGTTGCGTTGAGTAACCCTCCGAGAGTTTCACCAACGCGCAGTGCGATCTCTTCGGTTGCATAGCTCAGCATAGCGGCGAGCGGAATGATGGCGATGAAGTTGATCACAAAGACTCCCACCCTTGAAACACCAGGAACGTAGTTGACAGCGATGCCGATGGGAACGAAAACCAAGAGGATGTTGATATATGAGTTGAGCAGTGTGGCCCGGAGTTGGCTAACAGCAGTGAATTTTTGTGTGTCCGATCTGAACAACGACGATTGTCTCCTCGGTTTCTCTACCTCCTCGTCTCCACCAACCTTGCTCTTCTTGCCGATGTACGGGAATTTCCTGTGTCTCGTTTTCCCATTGGTAGGCGGCTCCGACCCAATGACGGTTTCGCCAGAAACTGCTCCAGAGTCCTGACTATCCTCCTTCTCTCTGTCATGTTCGACAGGGTGTGGACTTTGCTCAAAGTCGTTTACATCTGACATGAACCCATTGACCGGAGGCTTGGATGATGAGGGTACCGACGAGGGCATGGTGTCTGCATGCGTAGGGACCGTAACTCCATCTAGGTTCCTTGACCTTCGCTCTTCCTCCACCGAATTCGGCGCAAAGTTGTCGGAGCGATACGTGCGGGTTCGCGAGGCCAGATTCTCCTCATCGCTCGGGTCCTTTGACCTCGTTCTGATCTTTCGGAAGGGATTGTAATTCGGCGGTGCGTCCGGATGGTCATCATCGTACCAGGCTTGACGTTTTGCCGCCGCTCGGTATTTGTCTAGAGGAAGCATGAGCGAAGGTCAGATAACGAGCCTGGGTATGTGCAGATCGGGCACCAGGGCGGCGAAACTCACGCATGACCAGATAGAGTGGCAAGAATATGCGCTGAAGCGCGCGAGAATGTTCAGGCTTATTGACCTGGCATTGAAATGTCAGCCTCGTGAGAGCAGCGATTGAAGGGGCGGACAGCCTCACTGATAGCGCTGATGGGGCTGACCGTGGGTCGCACAGGGGGCTCCACACACAATCAACAAGTGGTTGTTCGGGGTGATCTGCGACAAGGGTCTAGATCCGTTCAGTGTGCCTGCTTTTGCGGGTGCTTTGCCTCGCGGTTAAGAGGGAAGTCGCAGGACGCGCTTTTTGATGGGTCGATGGCGAGGGAGAAGGCTGTGTTTGTAGTATTGTAGAATGTAGATGATGCTCTGAAGTTTTCAAGGCACCGACAAGTGGTAATAGCCAAGCAATCCTTCCCTGAAATTTGCTGATTTCTCCTGGAAACGGGGGGGGTCGTAGCGTCAGTCGCCACAGGAATGGCCAAGAGTTTTGAGGCAGTGCAATCCACACTATGGCTGTTCACTGACTGGTAGACAAAGATGCGGCGAAGCGTCACTTTATACTTCAACAAAGCATCCTTTGCGTGCGGGTACCTACGTGTCAAACGAGGAAGCAAGGGCAAGAAACCAGAATTAACCGAAACAACTCTTGGCTAATTGCGCATCTGAGATCCCACCAATGCGCCCATCTTCAACACTTGGCAAGGGAAAACAAAGGCCATGCGATAATTGCTCGGTCTGAGCATTGGGAGTGTCGCTGCCCAAGAAGAGCTTTGTGTGATGTCGACCCCACATTCAGGTTGATCACATCTCTATACAATATCCAAACAGCGAATCACGGGGTACCTGGATTGACAGGGGATCTAGATCTCCACGCATTGACATGTTTCACGGTCATTTATTCTAGTCTGTGCCTGCCCGTGCGAATGAGTCGGACCTACCTCTGAAAGGCTGCCAATACAACTACAGAAGGAAGGAAGCGGCTCCGTGCAATGTTAAGAGTCTAATTAAGGAGCATATTGGCGCCAAGGACCGATGTGATCCTAAGATAGCCGTCTATTGATGGCGGCCCAAGCTCCTCAAAGACCCTTTCGAGCTTCTCATCTTCGTCAGGTGAGCACAGGAAGCTCTGGACCCGTGGGCGATAGCCCAGCATATACGGCCGGCGAATCCCAAGCTGAAACCTCAACTTCAGCAACACAGCAGTCAAGGAACTTTGCCCCGCAGTCGTTCGTTTTATCCATCCATGATGAGCAATTTTCGAAAGAGGACGTGGTCCTGAATCACTCCCCGAATCGCAACGTTCATGAAGGGGACTTGTTGCAGCTCATACCAGCCAATGGATCACCACCCGATCATAAGTCCATCAATGCAAACGCTGACCCAAATAAACGGCTCAGTTTCTTGTTCAAAGCTCCTCTTCAGGAGCTCCTTTTGAAGCAACCAGCTCTACAAGTCTCTATCTCGCAACGTGTTGCCGTTGCGTTTAGCTTTGAAAAAGGGATTCAGGTTATAGTGTCTACAGCCGACAATCATGCCTGTCATGCGACCCATGTCGAGATTGTCTTTCGAGACCAGTATCTGGCACGTGCAGATATGTGGCATATTGTCGCTCAGGAGTTGGCCGGTACCTGCATCTACAGAGGACAAAAGATTGAGTTCATGGGCAGCATCCGGGCCCACATCAAGACCATCTTTGCACATGGTAAGAAAGTGCAGTCAGCTCTCTTCCATCAATTTACCAAGCCGATCTTTCGTAGCGAGTCTGCCCGCTATGTGCTTTTTATTCAGATGTCAAAGGAGATGTGGGACTTCGATGCCGAAGGCACTGGGGAGATCATGTTCGACAAGGTCATCAATGGCTTTCTTCCCGAGCTCTTCCAGAGATGGCGCGACTTGAAAGTCAAGCATCTTGTTAGCATAGTTCTCTTTACAAGGATGGTGTATGAGGGACACACAAGCCAGGAGCTGACAAGATCGACAATTACGGGCGATCTCCTTCCACTTGACTCGGCTCATAATCAGTGGCCGAGAATTGGAAGGGAGCACACGTCGAAAGACTTTTACCGAGTCGTAGTGAGCGACTTGGCAAGTGGAGAATGGGCAGACATTCTTACTCAACTGAAAACGGAGTTCAAGGTGTTCCTGAAGGACATTTCCATCAGAAAGCCTGTTGCTGGGGATCATCTGCCCCTTGGAGAAGGCCTTTCGTCAGCCTTGGCAGATACACCGAGTCATGTGATTGCTGGTCATCCATCTGCTGCGACGCGGGGAAACGTGCTCGAGGCAATCAACCTAGCTTCCTCACAATTCTCCTCTGACTATATCGACCGAGATCTGGTCAGAACAGGGGTATCCGTTGTGGTGGTTTCGCCGGGTGCCGGCGTGTTCGAAGTGGACTACAATCTCTTAGTTGCGACTACAGACAATCTCATTGAGAACGGTGTTGGTATCGATCTTGTTTGCTTGTCAAGGATGCCACTACACTCTGTCCCTTTGTTCAAATACCACCCGCCTGCAGTTCTTCCTGTGAACACCTTGCGAGCGGGCCCTTCTGAAAGAAATGAAGATGAGAAAACGCCGACAGGCAGCTTCGTGTCTCGATCTAGCTCTGAAACACCACCTACAGTATCTGCTTCTGATAGAATGGAGGACCACAGCGGTATGTACCTGGAATCATCAAGGAGGGAGAGATGGAGCTACGGGGTTCCCCACTGGATTGACGTATCCTTCTGGGCACCATCATCAGACGCGGGTCCCAGTCAAGTCTTCACGGCGGGCAAGATCAAGAACAAGTCAAGCTTCGATACACCGCAGCACAAGACCTTCGTCCCACGGGTTAAAATGTATGAACTTCAAATGATGGGCGTGATGGAAAACGCAAACAACGATATCATCGTTCCCCGATTGAGGCAAACTTCTCGTCTCTTGGCAACTGCCACTCCCAATGCCAACTCTACTACCTCCCGCGGGTCTCCAAAGCTTGATAGCAAGATGTCGGTATCGGATTTCTTTGGCTCGCAGAGTCATGCACTCCACGATCGCACACACAAGCTCTCGACGTCGGTCACGTCAGATCGATCCATTATCAATCAGAGGAGTATGCAGCCTCAATTCCAGTGGATGGATGATTACGATGACCTCGTATATCGTCATCCTCTAGTGGTCAAGAAACGAGCGCATAAGGTCAAGATAGGAAAGACTGCTCATAAGAATCGCCAAAAGCATCGTTACAGCCCTTCTCTACTCGGCACTTCCGGCGATAACCGCCACAAGTCACTACTCAGGGACAGGCATAGTCCTGATGATGAAAGCTACCTGAGCAGGGAACCGCTAAAGCACCAAGCGTCACATGTAAAACAAAGCAAGCATACAAAGACAGATGATGCCTCATTTGGCAAGCAGACCCCTCGTCCTCAAGCGAACAAGGGCACACGCCAGATCAGCTTTGGCCCTCGAGGATTTCCGGCCAAGGCTGTCCCGAGTACCGAAGTCACCACTAAGCATGAAGTAGGCTCTTTACTCAGCCGAGGTTTCAAATCAGGGTTTACCGCAAAATCGGCTGGACTTTCAAATGCCACCACACGCAAAGACCTAGTTAGCAAGAGATCTGTCAGTCCAAGTTCCATGGGTTTGAATACCGAGAGACAGTCATCTGGTTCAGAGTCTCCACAGTCAAGGCCGATTCCCATCAGAAACGCCACAGCCATACGTGTAACAGGTGACGGTGAGGCTAGACTGAAATTGCACGGTAGAGATTCTCATGCTCTTGATTCAGGAGTGAAACTTCAAAATAGACTTGCAGCGCTGCAAGACCTTCAAGATCAAGAAGGGGAAATCTCTATACCAGAGCTGGATGTTGTGGACGATGTTCTTCCGCCGCCAATTGCTCTTTCTCCAAGCACTACCCTGGCTCCTTGGCTCACCCTACTCAATCCTTCCAATCCTTCCAAGACAAAGACTGCACTGGCCAGCCGCTTAGGAAGATGGCAGCATATATTCCCGCGGCCCCTGAAAACTTCACAAATCAAATGGAAATCTTTATGCTCCCCTGCAGCTGTTCCGCTTACGACGGAGGATTTTCCTTCTGCCGAACAACTCGCCGAAGAGTATGAAGGAATCACGTATGATATTGATATGCCTGAAAATTCGCTTTCCGAGACAGCCTGGTCTCTAGCCACTGAGATACTGGCATTCCGCCTTTCCCGAGGCTTTCAATTGGTCATCGGACCACGTGTCGCTGAAAGTACCAAGATGTCTTCCATGCAAACCTTGGACGTCTTCGATGAGCGGATCCTTACAGACACTGGGAGTTCGGTCTTCCTTTCAAGAGGTAGCACGATTCATCGGGTGTCACGCGTCGAGGCAAACAAAATCGAGGTCAAGCAACTTTTCCGTCACGGAGGCGAAATTGTCCGAGACTCTGTACCTGGGTCTATGCTTTACAAGCCTCTCATCCGATCAATACTTGCGGATGAATACGAGGTCCAGGAAATATCCATCGCACCGCATCGCAGCAATTTCGACTGGAAGACGATCGACTCATTCATCATTGGGCATGAAAGACCGCAGGCTGCTGACTTCGTAGACAACCTACGACCCTGGCGTGCGCGGTTTGTACTCATTCCGGTAGAAGCACCTTCAAGTGCGCGCCGTAGACTGCGGGGCGAAGACGATGAGGAAGAAATCCGACTCGAAGGTATTAGAAAGCTTACACAAGTGTGGCAACGCTTTCGATATATTCCTCCTGACGAGCGTCGGTATCAAGCACCATTGCGAAATCGTAAAGACACGAACCCTCTAGACATCCTGTATCAGACCAGGAACCCGTCAGCGATTGTTGCCGCCGAGCTGGAGAATGTGGCGGAAGGCGATGCTACCGGACGACAAGAGCAGCTGCTGCCCGATTCAGATTTGTACCAGAGATCGAATTTCAAAATTGCACCTCTGGCGGAGACTATACAGAGTGAAAAGGGTGTTCGTATGCTAGATAGAAGGTGGCATTTGCGGTTACACTACAATTGCTTCATCGGCTTCGAGTTGACAAGCTGGTTACTGCAGAACTTCAGAGATGTCGATACCCGCAAGGAAGCTGTGGAACTTGGCAATGAGCTTATGACATGTGGCATGTTCAAACATGTGGAGCAACGGCACAACTTCCGAGACGGGAATTACTTCTATCAAATCGCGGACGAATATCGTACGCCCAGGCCGGAGTCTAGAGGCTGGTTTGGCCGGGGTAAGGCGTCGGTGCCTTCGACGCCAATGTCAGAAGATCTGCCCAAGCAGCTCAATATCACCGGTCGTTCCCGTTCAAGCTCGAAGAGCAATCCTTCCAAAGACAGTGAACCGACCACGCCAACTGGAAAGAAGAAGCAACTGGGTGTCGCTCTCAGCAAGTCTTTGATCTACGATGTGGATCACCGCAAGCGATCATATAGACCAGAATTGGTAAATCTTCACTATGATAGACTGCATAATCCGGACAATTGCTACCATATTCGTGTCGAATGGATGAACACAACACCCAAGCTAATCCAAGATGCAGTGGTCTCATGGGCCACTTCCGTGGATAGGTTTGGCTTACGCCTTGTGGAATTGCCGCTGGCTGAAGCTTCATCCATTACCAGCATGCACCCATTCCGAGCTCCTCATCTTGTAAAATTAGCACAACCACCGCCTGAAAGGCAACCCCAAAGCTACTTTGATAGCACATCTCTGGGTCCACAACCGAGGACCGAGAAGAACTTTTACCAGAAAGCCATCATGAAACGTTTCAATTTCGTCCTCGATCTCGAAGCCGCTTCGGATTTCCCAGCAGATGTGGACGTCACATACTCATGGGGCAAGCCCGACTACCGCTACCCACAATACATTCACCGCTCGGGCATGCTCATTGCTCAGATCACCGACGATGGCCACTTTCTTCTCTTGGCGAATCGGCTCTACAACAACCGCAACGCAAGGCCTCCTTCATACCAAGACTCAAGCCGAGCGGACCATGCCAGCGATAGTGATCAAAGTAGGGGCCCTGGCTTCTTCAGATCAAGTCCCCAGCGGGGACGGGGCACGCACCCCCATCACCAATCACCCCTTCATTCACCATACAGCTCCCCGTCCGTCCACGCCACTCTACACGTTCCCCAAAACATACCTCCCTCTCAGAATGAGCCTCAAGGATCAACGCTCATATCAGCGCCCAGCTTTCCAAAGCACATCGACCCCACGCGTCCTTCACCTACAGCCTCCAGCACCCCAGACGCCACAAAGCAAGATTTCGAAGCCTTCTGCAACAACCCTGAAGCGCTGAGTCTTTTCTACGACGAAGTGCTTAGCAAAGCATCCACACCCGGGCCGAACACGCCGTTCATGGGCGGCAAGACGCCGAGTAAGGCCTCAGACACGGGTGTTGAGAGCGCCATTCCGACGTTGGCGCTACCTGGGAGGTTGGTGGATAGATCGGAAGAGGGGAGTGGAAAGAAGGCGGACGCTAGAGCCAGGGCTGTGGGTGGTGGGAGCCCGGGGGTTGGTGGGCGGAAGGGCGGCGATAATGGATGAGTCATATGTTATTGGTTTCGGTCCTGGGGGAAGATAAGATATATGCCAGCTGAAGATTATGGTAACAGCCGACGCGTTGGCCTTGTATCATCGTAGCAAAACCACATATGAGTTTCGATCGTCGCACTTGGATCCAACTTCCAAAACTTCCGGCATCCAGGTCTCTCTTCTAAAGAGTCAATCTGCGAACTAGGACGTCCGGAATCAAATCCGCTGAGGTTCAGATCGATGGGCGGTGCAGCGACTTTAAGCTTGAGAGTTGATTATGGTATGCATGTTAGTGGACTGGTGGCGGAGTGCGCATATAGACGCTGGACGAAGAAGAAATAATTGGGGGGAATGTGTGGATATAGGGTCATGTCCTTGTTGTGTGTTGAGGGATGGATAGCCGAGACAGGCTTGGGTTTAGGGAAGTAGTGTGGCATGGGGGAACGCCATAGGTTTGGTTCTAGATGGGACTTATGTAGTTGTGCAATGTTTGAGCTGGCTACTGCTTTTTGGATGTATATCAATGCGGTGTATCCAGTATTCTGTTGCAAAGAACAAAGTTATCGTACGGGCTGAAGAAGCAACGTTCAGTGAAAAACTGTAAATGTATAGATCGAGATGCCTGGAATTTGTGTCAAGGACGTGTCACGACTTCAGGGAACTACTGTAGTACCGAAGAATGCCAGGAACAAGGTAGTTCATCAATCTTCAAGCTGACTACTGCTATTTGTGAAAGATCTGACAACTGTATATCCAGTGTTGCAGTGTAGGATTGAAGTCATTCTCATGGCTAGTGGTGGTGCAAAGCCTTCGGCACCACTTCAGA